>Ga0187851_10000066_pt1 | contig 95689 bp, 83 predicted proteins | sample June2016WEW_6_10_FD_132997 | JGI IMG/M metagenome (GOLD analysis project Ga0187851, IMG submission 132997) | Peatland microbial communities from SPRUCE experiment site at the Marcell Experimental Forest, Minnesota, USA - June2016WEW_6_10 | ecosystem: Environmental > Terrestrial > Soil >... | reverse complement strand
CCCGTATTCCTCACCCGCATCAGCCGCCGCGGCCTTTTCGCCTGCCTGATCGTCGGCGCGTTCAGCCTCATCCTCATGCCCGGGTGGCCTCTGCTTTGGATCAGACAGCTAGGCAACTACGAACACTTCATCCCGCTTCTGGTCCTGCCCGGACCTCTTTTGCTGCTGGCGCTGTGGCGTTATCGCCACCGCGACGCGATTCAACTCCTGCTCGCGGCCTGCATGCCGCAGCGCTGGTTTTTCGACAGCTTCATTCTCTGGCTAATTCCCAAGTCGCGCCGCGAGATGGTGTGGACCGTCTTTCTTAGCTGGGGGGCTGGATTATGGCGCTGGTACCATCCTCCACACAGTTTTACGCAGGTCGGACGCTGGACGGTTCTTTTTATCTATCTGCCGATGCTGGCGGTGGTTCTGTGCAGGAACCGTTCGTTGCCAACGGAAGGCCGGGCTTAGTCACGGCTGAGTTCTAAGAGGGAATTTCCGATCCGCCGACAATTCCTTGCCGATCTCCCACACCCACCACAGCAGTGGAATCGCCATCAGATTCACGTCGCCCTTCAAAATCCAGAGCACAAGCCACAGCGGGCTGATCAACAGCGGCAGGACCGGAAGCAGCAAACCGCGTCTCCTCCACGAATTCTCGGGAAGCGCGCGCAGACAATAGTCAGCCATCAGCACGACTGGCAGAATCAGCAGACTGAGGTCATGCATATTGGTTTGCCAAGCGACTAAAACAGATACAATAGTGGCCAAGGAGAATTTCAGCTCCAACCTTACCCGCCGATCTTCCCCTCGTCCTCTCGTCGCACCAAAAACAAACAGCAGGACCGAACTCGCCAGTGCCACAGCGGTCCCAATCATCCCCGAAAACTGTAACGGCCAACCCAGAGCAAGCCCGCGCAAGTTCGGCGCAAACTCTGCCGCCACCCCTCCCAGGCTCGGCGAGTTCGTGATTTGCAAAGCAAACTCCGGATAACGGAGTAGGCTCCCCCACCCAGACAATCCAACCGAGATGAGAACAAGAAGTAGGGAAACCACCGCGAATCCCATCGCTACGCGCTTTCGCCTCCAGATGCCGATGAGCAGAATGATGGGAATCACAAATTGAAATTTGAACATGCCCAAACCGAGCCAGCAGCCGGCAAGTAAATCAGACCTGTTCTTGAGCGCGTTGAACCCCAACCCGCAAAGCAACAACAGCAAGATAGAATCCTGCCCTTGCAGAAGACAGCTAAAAATTGGAAAAAAACTAAGGCTCCCCATCACAAATTCCCACGGCGGAATCGCTCCGAGCGTGCTCACGGACCTCCGCAGAAGCAACGCTATGCCAAACAGAGCGACGACATTTATCAGGTCCCAGGTGGCGAACGCTCGGGGATACGGCAAATAAGCAAGCGGCAAAAAAATCAACGCCTCAAATGGCGGATGGATGTAGGGCAAAGCACCATGCCGCGAAGGGATCGCTCCTACGAACTTCTTCTGCGCTTCATACTGGATATGAGGGTCATAAAGTTGATGCCCAAGTCCGGCGCGCAACATCGTCGCCGCCGTGTAGTAAACCGTAAAGTCCGGATACCCCTGTTTGATTCGATCTCTAAGATTGACAAAAACAAAAATGTGCAAACACAACATGCCTGCGATAAACAGCCGCACTACGCCTCGTCTCAGTGCGGTCCGGTTTACCGGTGGGGATGGTCTGCCGTTAGGAGGCACGTTGGATCGCGATTGTACCTCGTACCACACTCACCCGCTATGATGGATTCCCTATGACGGGCTTGCCAGGAACAATTCTCAGCACAACCCGCATCTTTCTTGCACTCCTGTTTCTCGGTCTCTTCGCCATGTCCGCCCGCAACGTCAGCGATCCCGATGTCTGGTGGCATCTCAAAACCGGAGAGTACATAGCCCAGCACAGATCCGTCCCTCGCACGGACCCTTTCTCCTACACTCGCGCAGGAGCACCTTGGGTTGCGCACGAATGGCTTACCGATCTACTCCTTTTTCAGATTCAACGCACCATTGGATTTGCCGGACTGATCCTGATCTTCGCCGCGATCCTCTGTGCAGCATTTTTCTTGCTTTACCTGCGCTGCGGCCCCGCTCCTTACGTCGCCGGCATTGCCACGCTCTGCGCCGCCTGGGCCACGACACCCATCTGGGGCGTGCGCCCTCAGGTTCTTTCGTTCTTGTTGACCAGCCTCTGGCTTCTGATCCTTGAACGCTCCGACCGCAATCCTAAACTTCTGTGGTGGACCGTTCCTCTCACTCTCTTGTGGGTCAATCTCCACGCCGGATTCGCGCTGGGCTTAGGGCTGTCGGCATTATTTCTCGCCGGAGCGCTGCTGGAACGTTTTTTGGGACACGCCACTCCGAACCCACCTTGGCTGATGTCGGCATCGATTCTCTTTCTCGATCTCCTTCTCGTCCCTCTGAATCCGAACGGCACGCGCCTGTTTTCCTACCCCATTGAAACTCTGGGTTCGACCACCATGCAGAACTACATCGTGGAATGGGCCTCGCCCAACTTTCACCGCCTCGAGTACTGGCCATTCCTCATAATTATCCTGGCCACATTCGCCACGCTCAGCTGGTCTCGAATCCCCGTTCGTCCGCGCGACCTGCTTGTCTTGCTGGTCAGCCTCTATGCCGGGCTCGTTTCCATCCGCCTGATGCCCTTCTTCATTTTGATCGCGGTGCCAATCATCTCCCGTCGGCTTGGGGTTTGGCCGAAGACGGCTCACCAGTCGGGTCGTCCGGTGTACACCTTTCGCGGCTATCTCAACGCTGCCATCCTCGTCGCCATGTCGGTCTTTGCCGGGGCTCACGTTGCCCGCGTGATTCAGCGCCAGCCCCAGGCCGAGGCCGATCAGTTCCCTCTTCGAGCCGTCTCGTTTCTCCAAGCCCATCCCCCCGCGGGGCCAATTTTCAATGACTACGATTGGGGAGGTTACCTGATCTGGAAACTTTTCCCGTCCACGCCCGTATTTATCGACGGCCGCGCCGATCTCTACGGCTCACAACTCTTTCACGATTTCGCTGACGCCTATCAACTCAAAGGTCCGTGGCGGCAGATCCTGCAGCGTTGGCATATCGAGACCGTAATCGTTCCGCCGGAGTCCGCCCTCGCGACCGGCTTACGCAGTGCCCCAGGATGGATTGTCTCCTACCAGGATTCTCAAGCGATTATCTTTACGACGTTTCCTCCGGCGCCAGTCACAGAACATTCCTCCTCCACTCCACCCCCGCCCGAAGGGCCAATGGCTCGGCCCGCGGCTCACCCCGAGGTTACTCTCGGTATGCAATTAATTGCATCTGTTGAGTACGGGCAGGGTATTATGGTTTATATTTTGGACAATCCTCCGTCAGGACAAGAAGAAACAATCGGCAGGATCGTGCCTCCGGAGGCCAAAGGCGTTTGTCTGTTCCAATGCACCAGTAAGAACTGTGCTGATTGCTTTAAGGAGGCCACTCTCTATGCACCACCTCTACACACTTTGGCACGACGATGAAGGCCAGGACATTGCGGAATACGCCGTAATGCTCGCCGTCATTCTGGTCATCGTTGTCGGCACCATTCGACTCATTGGTTCGAATGCCAACAATGTTTTTTCGAACGTAGCCAGCTCGATTCAGTAAGATTCTGCTCGGCGTAATAAGGCAAGGACTCCGCTCGCCAGGTCTACGGTGAGCGAAATGTCTTTGTCCGTTCCAACGGAGCGCGAATGAACCGTACGCGTTTGTTGATGATTGGGGCTGTGGCGTTGGCTCTCGGCATCGTCGTCAGCCTCGTCGTCTACAAAAATTTGCAAGGCAGAGGCGCGTCCAACAGCGAGCCAGGCGTGGATGTCATTGTGGCCGCTGACGACATTCAGGTCGGCGCCCGGATCGAAGAGCATGACGTGCGCGTGGTCAAGTATCCCGCGTCCGCGCTCCCGGCTGGAACTTTCGGCGCTCGCGGCAAAGTGATGGGCCGCGGCGTCATCCTGCCTATTACCAGAGGCGAGTTCATCCTGCCCAGCAAACTCGCTCCGGAGAATGCCGGCTCCGGTTTGCCTTCTCTTATTCCACCGGGAATGCGCGCTGTCTCCGTTCGCGTGAACGAGGTCGTCTCCGTCGCTGGCTTCGTCGGTCCCGGCACTCGCGTCGACATCCTTCTTACCGGTACACCCAACGGCAGCTCCGAGGATCAAACCACCACCGTGTTGCAGAATGTCGCTGTCATCGCCTCCGGTCACACGCTGGAACGCAATGCCGCCGGCGAAGCTCAGAGCACTCCCGTGATCACTCTTCTGGTTTCGCCAGACGACGCTGAGCGTCTCACGCTGGCCAGTTCCGAGGGACATATTCAACTTGCTCTGCGCAACCCCCTCGATACTCAGCAGGAAGAAGTAGCCGCCGCCAACGCCAAGGGACTTTACAAAGGCGGCACACCGGCCGCGGCTCCGCCGCCGGCGGTTCACACGCATACCCCAAGACAGGAAAAAGCTCAGCAACCAGCTCCCTCTTCTTCGGTCCTAAGTGTCGAGGTTTATCAGGGTGATAAGAAGCCCGATGTCGTCAAGTTTCCAGATGCTGGTGATGAGCCCAAATAGTTCGGAGAGAGTTTAGCCTTACGCTTTTCAAATCTTGATCTTGCGTTGCAGGTTTCCTCACGTGGAGAGGAACACGATGAAGTTTTGCTCGACATCTTTATTAGTTCTCGCATTATGGCTTTTACTCCCGGCCAGCGCGTTGGCCGCGGCAAGTCTCCAACAGCAGGATGCGACTCCCAGCGGTTCTCCTCCTCAGGAGGATATTACTCACGCGGCTCAGACCACGCTGCCACCGCAGTCCGTTCAGCCCCAAGGCTCGGCTCCCCTGCGCGTCATGGTCGACAAGTCTCTACTCATCAATACCACCGAACGCCTCAAGCGCATTTCGGTGACCGACCCCGCAGTCGCCTACGCTACGGTTATTACTCCTACGCAGATCCTCGTCCACGGCCGTGCCCCCGGCGAAGTCTCGCTCCTGATCTGGGACGAACTCGAGCGCTCCCGCAGCTTCGATCTCCGCGTCGATGTGGATGTCAGCGCGTGTGCCGAAGAAGAACGGCGCGTCTTCCCCGACGAACAGATCACCGTCACACCCTCCCGCTCCGCCATTGTTCTCTCCGGCCATGTCACCACCGAGGACGTTGCCAAGCGCTCGGGAGAGCTGGCTGCCGCGTATTCCAAAAATGTGGTCAATGTGCTCACGTTCGGTCCAGTAGGCGCTCAGGAAGTTCTGCTGGAAGTGAAATTCGCCGAAGTCGACCGCTCGGCTCTCACTCAGCTCGGCTCCAACTTCTTTTCTACCGGAGCAGGCAACACCATCGGAAGCACCACTACTGGCCAGTACGGCGGCTTCGGCTCGCAATCGGTTAGCCAGGTTCCGGGACAAAGCGCTCCTTTTGAGGCCACTCAAACCATCAGCAATGTCCTCAACCTTTTCTTGTTTCGCCCGGACATTCACTTCGGCGCGGTGATCGAGGCTCTGCAGACCAAGAACCTGCTCCAGATTCTGGCGGAGCCGAACCTCATCGCCGTGAACGGCAAGAAGGCCAGTTTCCTCGCCGGCGGTCAGTTCCCGTTTCCCATCGTGCAACCCGGCGCCGGGTTTACCGCCGTCACAATTTCCTTCAAGGAGTTTGGCGTCAAGCTCGAGTTCACGCCGGTCATCATGCCGAACGGCAACATTCACTTAACTGTGGCGCCGGAGGTCAGCACTCTCGATTTCGCCGATGCTTTGACCATTTCCGGCTTTACCGTTCCCGCCTTGAGCACGCGCAAGGCTGAAACCGAATTTGAACTCAGAGACGGGCAAAGCTTCGTCATCGCCGGCTTAATCGACAACCGCGTCACCGACATTTGGAACAAAGTTCCGGGGTTGGGCGACATCCCAATCTTGGGTGCATTTTTCAAAAGCAAGAGTATTTCGAAGAGCAACTCAGAACTTATGGTTCTGTGTACGGTTCGGCGGATCTCCCCGAATGCGGAGACCCCGGCCGGCCCCACGAATCCTCAGCCTTTTATGGATAAAGGTAAGTTCGATGGCAGCAGGTCCGGAACCAAGCCTACGGGCCAGTAGCCGTTCGGGCAGAGGAATTTGCAGGGAGAGGTAGACTGAAATTAGTCTGATTTGAGTCCCGTCCTGGAGGGCACCATCTGCTGAACTGCGGCGCGGCACGAGATTTTGAGCGGAGAAGTAGGCGCTATGCCTGAGCTTTCGGTCGTCATCGTAGCCATCGATAACGAACAGCGCACCGTGCTCCAAGTGCTGGTCGATGGCACCAGTGTGGCCAGCACGGTTCATACCTGTGCCAGCTTCCCCATGGCCGCCTCTGATCCGATCATGCGCCGGGTGCAAGCTGCCAATCCCGACGTGCTTTTAGTGGATATTCCTGCCGACAATCACGCCGTAGCTATGCGGGCCATTGAACTGCTTCGCCAGGAACTGCCCGACTCCGCGGTCTTCGCCATCGGAAGTCTCAACCAGCCCCAGATCATCGTCAACGCCATGCGCGCCGGCGCCCGCGAGTTCATCGCACGCCCTACCACCACCACCGACTTGCTGGAAGCTTTCGTTCGCCTCACCGCCGCGCAGCGTCGCGTTCAAAAAGAAGGTCCGCGCGGAAAGGTATTTACCGTCGTCAACGCCAAGGGCGGCAGCGGAGCCACCACCGTATCCGTCAACCTCGCGCTGGCTCTGCAATCCGCGCACGGCCACACGGCCCTGGTCGACCTGGCGCCTCTCGGACATACCGCGCTGCATCTCAATGTCAAACCGCTGTTCAACATTTCCGACGCTACCCGCAATCTTCACCGCATGGACAGTTCCCTGCTCGAAAGTTTCATGACCCGCCACAGCGGCGGTCTCCAGCTTTTAGCCGGAACTAACGCTCCTGCGGCCATCGAACCTTCGACTGCGGAGTTCGTCCGACTCTTCGACATGTTGGTCAGCCACTACCGCTATGTGGTCGTCGATAATTCCTCTCGTCTCGATGCCGCCAGCCGGCTGGTTGCAAATTTGTCCGAAGCCGTTCTCCTGGTCGCCTGCACCGATGTGGCTTCTCTCTGGAGTGCCGCCCGAGTGCAACAATACTTGGGGGAGACCGGGAACCGCGAGCGCCTGCGTCTGGTTCTGAACCGTTTTCGCAAAGTTCCCGGCTTCACCGAGGCGGATGCGGAAAATGCCGCCGGAGTCAAACTGTTGTGGCGCGTCCCCAACCAGTATTTCGCTATCTCTTCCGCCATCGATCGCGGCGCACCCGTAATGGAACAGAGTCACACCGAAATCGCCCGTTGTTTTGCCGGGCTGGCGCAGGAGCTCACGCGCAACGATGTGGACGTAAAGCGCACCGCGTGGTCGCTATTTAAAACTGTGTAAGATTGTTTAGGAAGATTTTTAGGACGTTATGGCTAACCTGCAGACCTTCGAGCACAGCGAGTACCAGCAGGTAAAAGCCGACCTGCACCGCAAAATCCTCGATCGTCTCGATCTCGAAAAGCTGGGCCGTTCCACCGGCGACAGCGCCCGCGAAGAAGTCCTCGTCCTCATTCGCAACGCCGTCAACAACGAGGTCGTTCCCCTCAGCTTCACCGAGCGCGAGCGGCTGTCCCGCGAAATCCTTGACGAAATTTTTGGTCTTGGCCCACTGGAGCCGCTGCTCAAGGACCATACCATTTCCGACATTCTGGTAAACCGCTATGACCGGGTTTACATCGAGCGCGCAGGCAAACTCGAACTGACCGGCTTGTCGTTCAAGGATAACCAGCACTTGATGCAGATTATCGAGCGCATCGTTTCCCGCGTCGGCCGGCGCGTCGACGAATCCTCGCCCATGGTCGACGCCCGTCTTCCCGATGGTTCCCGCGTCAATGCCATCATTCCTCCTCTCGCTCTCGACGGCGCTTGCCTCTCCATCCGCCGTTTTGGCCGCGACCCCGTCACCGCCCGCAACATGATCGAAAATCACACCCTTACCGAGCCCATGCTCGAGCTTCTCTCTACCATGGTGAAGGGGAAGTTGAATCTTCTGATCTCTGGCGGTACCGGCGCCGGCAAAACCACGTTGCTCAACGTTCTCTCCGGATACATTCCCAACGTCGAGCGCATCGTCACCATCGAAGACGCCGCCGAACTTCAGCTCAAACAGGAGCATGTCGTACGCCTCGAAACTCGCGCTCCCAACATCGAAGGCAAAGGCGCCGTCCGCCAGCGTCAGCTCGTCATCAACAGTTTGCGTATGCGTCCCGACCGCATTGTCGTCGGCGAGGTCCGCGGCGAGGAAGCCTTCGACATGTTGCAGGCTATGAACACCGGTCACGAAGGCTCGCTCACCACGGTCCACGCCAACTCCGTGCGCGATGCCCTGGCCCGTGTCGAGAACATGGTCTCCATGGCCAATCTCAACATTCCCGAGCGCGCCGTGCGTCACCAGATTGCGTCGGCCATTCACGCCGTCGTGCAAGTTGCCCGCTTGTCGGACGGCACACGCAAGGTCGTGTCGGTCTCCGAAGTTACAGGTATGGACGACCAGTCCATCACCATGCAGGATATTTTCGTTTTTGAACGCCGCGCCGTCGACGAAACCGGGAAAGTGCGGGGAGCATTTCGCGCCACCGGCGTCCGTCCTATTTTTGCCGAACGCCTGGCCACATACGGTGCGCGCATCCGTCCCGCTATATTCGAATCGAGAACCGAAATATGAGGATACGAATTCGTTAGGGTTGGAAGAGAATACTTGCCATGCCATTGCTGATTGCACTGCTCGTCTTTATCGTGGTTGCCCTCGCCGCCTTTGTCGCGGGCTCCCTCATCGACGAACGCAATGCCCGCGCGCGACTCATCAAAGACCGCCTCGCCACCGTAGACAAGGCTCCGGAGCGCGAACCCAACGAGGAACTCGCCCTTCTCCGCGACGAACAACTGAGCAAGATTCCCGCCCTCGACACTCTGCTGCGCCGCTCCGCCCGGGTTTCCGCCATCCAGGAAGCTCTGACGCAAGCGGGCATGAAATTCCGCGCCGGTAATTTCCTGATGTTGTGCGTGCTCTGCGGCACGCTCGCGGGCCTCGCGGCCATCATCTACACGAAGAATCCCGCCATCGGTTGGGCTGCGCTCGTCATTGGCGGTGTCCTTCCCTATTCTCTCGTCTCCTATCGCCGCCAAAAGCGCTTCGAGAAGTTCGAAGAGCTTTTCCCGGAAGCCATCGACACCTTAGCTCGCGCCGTTCGCGCCGGTCACGCCTTCACCACTGCCCTCGAAATGATTTCCAACGAAACAGCCGAGCCGCTGGCCAGCGAATTCCGCAAGCTCTATGAAGAGCAGAAATTCGGCATGCCTGTGCGCGACGCTCTCATGAATCTCACCGAGCGTGTGCCCTTGGTCGATATCAAGTTCTTCGTCACCGCCGTCATGCTCCAGCGCGAAACCGGCGGCAACTTGGCCGAGATCCTCGACAACTTGTCCTATGTGATTCGCGAGCGTTTCAAAATCCAGCGTCAGGTTCGGGTCCACACCGCGCAAGGCCGTCTCACCATGGCCTTGCTCATGGCCATGCCTCCGGCTGTGGTCGCTATTCTTGCCGTCTTCAGTCCGGATTTCGTCAAACCGCTTTTTTACGATCCCATTGGCCACGCCTTGCTTGTGGCCAGCATTGCGTTACAGACAGTTGGTTATTTCGTGATCCGGAAGATTATTAAGATTCAGGTTTGATCATGCCTCTGATCCTGACCATCGTCGCGTTTGTCACGGTCGTGCTGGTGGTATTCGCCTTTGGCGCGGCCGCCGTGACCCCCACTTCGGTCCTGGGAGCCCGCTTACGCGCCCTCGGTGGTCAGCCCACGATGGCGCAGGAAAAGCCTGCGGTGAAAGTAAGAGAGCGCATCGAGCAGGCGCTCGATCCGCTCAGCAAGGCGATCCCGCTTTCTCCCTCCGACGTCTCCCGCACCCGCGCCTGGCTCATTCAGGCTGGACTCCGCGAGTCCCGTCATGTCAGCTATTATTTCGGCTCGCGCATTGCGCTCGCCTTTCTCGGCCTGGTCGGCGTCATCGTTTTTTCCGGCGTCGATAGCGTTCCCCTTCTGGTCTGCGTGCCCGCTCTGGGTTTCTTCATTCCCCGCTTTTTTCTCAAACGCATGATCAAAGACCGTCAGCAGCGCATCCGCATCGCGCTTCCTGACGCTCTCGATCTCACCGTTATTTGCATTGAAGCCGGACTCGCCCTCGATCAGGCCCTCATGCGCGTCGGCCAGGATCTGCATCACGCTCATCCCGATCTCAGCGACGAATTTCATCTGGTCAACCTCGAGATGCGCGCCGGCAAGCCCCGCGCCGAAGCCCTACGCAACATGGTCGATCGCACCGGAGTCGATGACATTCGCTCCCTCGTCGGCACCCTCATTCAGACCGATCGCTTCGGCACCAGCATCGCTCAAGCTCTGCGGGTTCATTCAGATTCTCTGCGGACCGCTCGCCGGCAGCGCGCCGAAGAGCAGGCCGCCAAAACCACGATCAAGATGGTCCCTCCCCTCGTAATTTTCATTCTGGTTCCGTTCCTGTTCGTCACGGTTGGTCCAGCGCTCATCCAGGCCTATCACTCTCTGGTCGCCAAGTAGGTGCGAAAAGTGCTGAGCTAACGTGTTAGCCAAATTGGGAAGTGTACGACTTCAGTCGTGCCCCGAAACGAGTCCCCCAGGGACGGCATTCATTAGCCCCGGACCTAGTCCGGGGTATGGGTGGACAAAGAGCGAGTCCGGTCAGGGACGGGGCATTTGCCTACCCAAGTTTGATCCGTTAAGTCAGGAGAAATATGCCGGGACTCAGCCCGCGCGGTCAGGCCTTCAACCAAACCCGCCAGCGCTATCTCGCGACGAACCTGGCCGTGGCCCAGACGCACTGGTCCCGCCTGCGTGGCCTGATGGGCGCCCCTGAAGATGACTTTCGTAACGGATGCGGCCTCTGGATTCATCCCTGCCGCGGAGTTCATACTCTTGCCATGCGCTTCCCGATCGATGTAGTCTATCTCGACCGCGACGGCTCCGTCGTGCACCTCGAGTCCAATCTGCAGCCTTGGCGTTTCGCCCCCATCCGCCTGCAAGCCGCTTCAGTTCTGGAGTTGCCGAGCCACACCGTAGCCGAAACCGAAACCGCATTGGGCGATAAAATCGAAATCAACATAAAGGCTCCGAAACTTGCTGAAAATAACTCGAAGGCTTGAAATACGGTGGAAGAGCTGCGCTTCAGCGCCGCTTAACACCCCGGCCACGAGGGCTTTAGCCCCTGAGTTCGAAGCAAACAATTGAATATTCATTGTGAGTGAAACTCTCCAACTCGAAGACTTGATTTATCTCCATAATGAGCCCAGGCTCCTCATCGAGTGGACGCCGCGCTGGCAGGAGTTCACCACCTCCATCCGTCCCGCCTTCGCCCGTTCCAGCCCGCGTCTGGCCGGAGAAGCTCCTCACGGAATTCTTCCCTACCGCGGCCTGGTCGCGTCCTTCTTGTTGCAAGCCTTCTTACTCTTCGTCCTGATGGTTCTTCCCCGCGAAATCGAGCGCCTCCGCCCCTATGCCCCACCCCGTCTCCAGCCCGATGAAGTCATCTACTATTCGGCCGACGAACTGCCCCGCACCGAAGACTTGGGCGGAGCCCAATCCGGCGCCACCGGCCGTGCCGGCGGTCACGAAGCTCATCATCGCACCCAGACTATTAAAGTTGCTCGAGGCGCTTCGCTCGCAGAAAAAGTTGTTGACGCGCCCAACCTCAAACTTCCCTCGTCGCCCGGCGCGGTCGCGAACCTACTCGCCTTTAAGTCGGCCACGCCTCGGCCGGGTCCACCGGATCCCGCTAGCGCCGAAGGCTTGCACTCTTCCCTCACGGCGCCGCGTCTTGCCGCCAACGTAATTGCTCCTGCTCCGAACATTTCAGCAGATCGATCTCGCAGCGCGCCCGCCTTGAGCGCGGCCATCGTCCCGCCCGCGCCCAGCGCTCCCACCGAGCACACTCTCTACGCGCCCAAGTTCGATGCCAGCATCATCGCCCCCGCTCCAAGTATCTCTCGCGACCGCTCCCGCGCCGAACCTACCTTGAGCTCGACGGTGATAGCCCCTGCGTCCGAGCACGTTTCCCGCGATCAGGCTCGTTCCGCTCCCGCTCTCAACGGCAGTGTGATCGCTCCCGCGCCTTCCTCAGTGACTCGCGAAGTTTCTTCCTCGCGCGTGCAGATGAATGAGATTGCCGTCGTGCCTCCGCCAGTTTCCGCGCCCGAACGTGACTCCGCGCGCATCGCGAAGCTGACTCTGCCAGCTTCGTCGGTGGTCGCGCCCCCACCGTCTACCGATGCCCGCGACCTCCGGCGCCTCGAAAGCGGCGGTGTCCGTTCCTCTGCGCCCAACGTCATTCCCCCGCCGCCCGCTCCGGCCGCAAACGGATCCTTCGTCAGCAGCATCATCGGAAAACTCTTCGGCACGCAGGATGTTGTCCCGCCCCCGCCCTCGGTCTCTGCGGCCAGTGCCGCCGGAACATCCCGCACCTCCGCCGGCGGCTCGGGCACTTCGCTCACCGCCAATGTGATTCCGCCTCCACCCTCCATCGGCTCCGGGAGCAGTCCCGGTGGATCACCCTCCGGACGGTCTCAAGGCGCATCAAACGTGATTCCTCCGCCTCCGTCGGTGGCAGCCTCAAGTTCGGGTGGCGCCGGGTCACCACCTAGAAAATATTCAGGGTCGTCACTTGGCGGATCAAACGTCATCCCGCCGCCTCCATCCGTCGCTGGCCCAGGTACAGGAGGAGGAGGTGCAGGACAGAATTCCGGCGGCTCCGGTGGTGGAACTCTTCTCGCCAGCAATATAATTCCGCCCCCACCCACCGCGAATGCGGGCGCGGGCCTTTCCGGCTCTGGCCGAAGAGGCAATGGCCTCGGCGGACCCGGAGACATTGGCTCCGCTCTAGCTCCGCCCAAAGGCGGCGGCAGCGGAGATAATTCCGGAGTAGTCTTATCGACTGATCCCGGCTCGGCTCCGGGCATGCCCGGCAAAGGCGGAAAAGGATCGCTTGCCCTGTCCCCGTCGGGCGGCAATAAGCCCGGGCTTGGCGGTAGTGGTGAAGGCTCAGGTATCGGCAACGGCACCGGCCAAGGGAGCGGCCTGACCGGCGAGAGCGCCGGCGCAGGAAAATCCGGCACGGGCCCCGGTTCCGATCCCAATGCTCGCGCCGGAATCTCGCCCACCCCCGGCCCCGGCGGCGCCGGCAACGCTCCCACCGGAAATCCTGCTGCCCCCGGCGTAGACGTTCGCGGCGGCAGCACCATAGTCAATCTTCCCAGCTTCGACTCGGGAAACAGCAACGCTCCCAGCCTTCCCGGCCGATCTTCCGTGAAAGGAGATCCGGGTCCTGCCATTACCATCGTCGCTACATCGCGTTCCGGCGGTGCCTTTGATTTCTACGGCAAGATCCCTGGCGACAACTACACCGTCTACGTCGACACCAACATCGGCACGGTCGTCATGCAATTCGCCGAAGCCGATCCAGCATCGAATTCCGGCGCTGGGACGCTCACCGGACCGGAAGGGCTGCGCACCGAACTCCCCGCAAACCTTACCCGCGCCCGCGTCGTAATCAAATGCAAGCTAGACGCATCCGGCAATCTGAAAAATCTGCAGGTCCTCGAGCCCGGTCCTGCCGCTATGACCGCGAAAATCATGGCCGCGCTCCCCAGCTGGAAATTCCGCCCCGCCACCCGCGGCGCCCAGCCCGTCGAAGTCAACGCCATTCTCGGCTTCAACATCGACACCAACGACCGCTACTAGCAGCCACCCTCTGTCCTTCGGAGCGCAGCCAGGGAGCTCTTTTGGCTTCAGGAATGCCCGCTGAATCACCGAGGACGCTAGCAGCACCGTCGAGAGCGGCGCTTCAGCGTCGCAAAAAGCGGCCAAAAACCGATCAGGGCTTTAGCCCCTGCCTACAGCCGCAACCGTGCCATCAACGCATAGGCCCGCCGAAACCACACCCGCTCCCGCCTGCGCTGATACCTGGGCATCGTCGCCCGCTTGTCAAGAATCTTCTGTACCCACTGCCGAGCCTCTTCCACTCTTCCCTGGGCCTGCAGAAAGACCGCGCAGTTGTAGTAGGTTTCCGAATTCGTAGATATCTTGGTAGCCTGCTGAAAAAGTTTCTCCGCTTTTTCCGCTTGCCCCGTCTGCGCATATGCATGCGCCAATAGCCCTGCGCCTCGGTGGAAGTCGTAGTTTGGATCAGCTCCCACCGCCCGCTCCAGGTCCGGCACCGCCGCCGCGAAGTCTCCTAATTCAACCTCCGCCACTCCCCTGCGGTAAAACGGATCCACCGAATCCGACCGCTGCGAGATCGACCGGTCATAACATCTCCGCGCCTTCGCAAAATCGCCATCGTCCAGGTACAGCAATCCCAGCTCTTCATAGTTCCCCGCCGAAGGATTGTCCAGGATCGCTCGCTCCAATTCATGGATCCTTCGCCGCCGGGGAAACACCTGAAACGAGCTCCCCAGCAGCCCCGCATCCGGAATCACTTCCGCGACAATGTAAACCGCCGCCCCAATCCATCCCAAAAATAAAATGACAAAAATCCAATAAGTGTCCGGCCGGCGGCGAATGAAGTGCACAATCGCCACCACCTGCAGCAAGAGTCCCCACCAGTGAAAAAAGAAGAAAAGAAGTCCCATGCGAAGCGCAATATATCACGTCGACGGTGAGCAACTACTTGCAAGGCAGGGAAACTCCTTACCGCACCTACGCGAACTACCCTACAGAATTTTCGGGAGCTTTCTGCCATGCTGCGACGATGGCAATCCCCCCGGAGGAACGAGTTCGGCAATTGTGTGCCTTAGTAGCAGTAGCCGAAGGAGCAGAGCTGGAACACGCGATCGCGGAGCTTCGCACCGCCATTCGCACACTCATCGGCGACGCGCAAAACGTCTCGACCTATAACTTGATAAACTTTCCCGCGGCGATGGACAAGATGGACAAAAGGAAAAAAGCTTAGGTCATTCGGGTGGGGACAGCCGCCCTCGGCGGTCCAGTCGAGCATAGCTCGATGGTTCCTGCTACGCCGCAGCACCAGCGGCGTATGTAACAATGAAGAAGTGATAGAAACTGTAAATGGTTTGTCCAAGCCCGCAGGCCCAAGTGCGCAGCCTGGCTCCGTTCGACTAATCGCTTCCGATATCGACGGCACTTTACTCAACCCACAATTCAAAATCTCACCCGATGATCTGGCGGCCCTGCGTCGAGCCCACGCCGCCGGGATCGAAATCGTCCTCGTCACCGGACGCCGCCACACCTTCGCTCTGCCCATCGCCCAACAACTCGGCTTCGACCTCTGGCTGATCAGTTCCAACGGTGCAGTCACCCGCTCGCTCTCGGGCGAAACATTTCACCGCGACCTCATGCCCCGCCAAGTCTGCCGCGAATTAGTCACCGCCATGCGAGACTTCCGCGGCCACACCGTTCTTACCTTTGATAAAGAAACGAACGGCGCCATCGTTCTCGAGCACCTCGACGATCTCAACGCCAGCATCCGCCGCTGGCTCGAAAAGAACATGGAATACATCGAGTTCGTCATCCCGCTCGAAAAGGCCCTGGTCACCGACCCGGTGCAAACCATGTTTTGCGGCTCGATGGTCCGCATGGCCGAGGCTCTGCGCGCTCTCGAGGTCACCGGCCTGGGCAACCGCATCACCGTGCTCCGCACCGAATATCCGGAGCGCGATCTTTCCATGATCGACGTCCTGAATGCCGGCTGCTCCAAAGGCCACGCCCTCGAACGCTGGGCCGCCCACCGCGGCTTCCCTCGCGAACAGGTCATGGCCATCGGTGACAATCACAACGATGTGGAAATGCTTGAGTTTGCCGGCCATCCGGTTATCATGGGGAATGCCTGCGAGGAGCTCCGCACCCGCGGTTGGAGCCTAACCCTGGGCAATGACAAATGCGGCGTTGCCGCAACCGTCGCTGGTTTGTTCGATGATTAGAAAATCTCGGAGTAAAGGGACCAAGCTGCACCGCTGATGAGCCGCTTGTGGTTAGCGCTGCGCTTAAAGGGCTCGAAGTTGAGGGGCTTTAGCCCCCGAGGTAATTTAGCGTATTTTAGGATGCACAAACCGATCCAACTCGCACTCTGGACCGCGCTGCTCGCGCTAACCGCGCTGCCTTGCTTCGCCGCCGACGCCGCGATCCTCCGCAACGGATTCTCCATCCGCCACGAGCGCCGCCGAATCATCGGCGACATCACTCGGCTTTACATGGACGGTGATCAATCCAGCTTTGTCGACATTCCCACCGCCGAGATCGACCACTTCGAAGCCGTCCCGGATGCCCCGGCTCCCGCAGCGGCTCCCACCCCCGCCCCGCGCCAACTGCAATCCTCCGCCGCCATCAATCCGCATCCCTTCGATCTGAATCAAGCCGTAAGAGACGCCAGCGGAACTTACCAGCTCGATCCCGATCTTGTCACCAGCGTCATCCGCGCCGAAAGCGGATTCAACGTCCGCGCCGTCTCTCCCAAAGGCGCGCAGGGATTGATGCAGCTCATGCCGCAGACCGCCTCGCAACTCGGCGTCCACAATGCCTTCGATCCGAAGGCCAACGTCGACGCCGGCACGCGCTATCTCCGCGAACTCCTCGAGCGCTACAACTTCGATCTCGTCAAAGCCCTCGCCGCCTACAATGCCGGACCCGAGCGCGTCGAACAATACAACGGCGTGCCTCCTTACTACGAAACCAAAGCCTACGTCGCCCGCATCGTCCGCGACTTCAACAAAAAGAAACTCGCCGCCAAGTCCACGACTGCGGCTCCTGCCAAGAAGGGTCCACCTTCGAAGGCCGCTCCTGCTCACGCCAAGACTCCATCCCATTCTCCTCAACGCATCGCTCAAAACTAACTCTTTCGCGCTCCCGCCCTTCGCGGGCGGCGCAGCTCGATGCTCGACGGGTCGAACTGTGAATTCGGGCGATTTGCCGGGTAGCAGACCGTGACGGCCTCGATCCTGATCGCCGTTGAAGACGCGGAGGCAAGGTTAGACGTCACGCAGTGGCCGGTGGAGACATCTGGCAGTGATGTGCACTCCGCAGATCGCAGCTGGTGTAGGGTTTTTCACGTGAACGAAGATTGCGGCGGTATAATGGCTCCGCTCTAGGGGCGTGGTCGAGTGACTCAGGAGTTGTGCCGTGCCGCAGAAGAAGGTTCGCTTCGACGATTTCCAGTTGGATTATGGTCGTTTTCAGCTATACCGCCATGGCATCCCAGTTCGGCTTGAGGGTCTGCCGCTGCAATTGCTGATGTTCCTGGTCGAAAACAGGGGGCAACTGGTGACCCGCGAGCAGATCTCGAGCGAGTTATGGAGCAAAGATGTGTTTGTCGACGTCGAACCAGGGATTAATACCGCCATCCGCAAGATCCGCCGCGCCCTGGCTGACGACGCCGATGAACCGCAATACCTGCAGACGGTGGTCGGCCGCGGCTATCGCTTCGTCGCCCCTACCGCCGAAGAGGATGCCACGAGCGCGGCGCCAGCTGAAGGATTTGTCATTTCCCCCGAAGACCTGGGTCGCGCCATCATGACCGCAGCTGGCTTGGATCCAGAGAATCCCCGCGGAACCCCGAAGGCTCCCGCCGAAGACCGAATCAAGTCTGAGCAATAGTCGCGGCAGACCACGCGACAGAACCCGTCTCCGCTCGCGCCGAAACCTACTAAAAGCACCGCGCGGATGAAATCTTCAGATCGCTTCATACAGCTTCAGACCCTCTCCATGGACACTTCCTGCACGCGGGTGCAAGATCCCAACCATGATTTCTTCCTCTTGCCATTACCGTCGGGTCGAAATCAATCCATTACGGGAGGTGATTCCAATGAAGGGATCAAAAGGCATCAACGCATATAGAGTGCTGGCATACATTGCAATGCTATCTGGCGCGATGTTTACGACATTGCTGCTCCCGGCCTATGGCCAGCAGGAAGTCGACCCGACCTGGTATGACCCCGCGCCAAACACCGTAGCGAACGCCGTACCAAGCACGGGGCCAAACGCGGTGGTCGTCCACTCCTCGCAGCCCGCCGTGGCGTTTCACCGGCATGAAGTGGCGGTGAAGTCTGTGTCGTCGGCTGAGGGCTCTGGGAGGTCTCGCGGGACCCAACCCGCAACCCAGCCGAAGATTGCAGATATCGGCGTGCCCAGGGACCGGAGTCAGGAAGAGAAAGTTGCCGCAATTGCTCGTTGACGCGATCAATCGAGTGCCCACCCTTCGAAAATCGCGAAGGGTGGGGCAGCCCCAATTCTCAGGTAGTGCGCGAGTGGGGCAGCCCCGCTACGTTCCTTAGTCGTGATGTAGCGTGGGGCGTGGATGAGTGTCCGACTGCTGTTGCGTGACAGACCGGGGGGTGATGTCACCAACGCAGTCGGACCGATCCGCTTTCGCCTCGAAATAAAGTCCAGGTAGGGCGGTTGTGATTCGTTGGCCCTGCGTGTGCGTTGAGCTCCGTCCCACACCGCTTCGACCCCTTCCTCAGCCGGCTCGTCGTCCAGACTCTCCACCAGACCATCGATGAGCAAACCACGTTCCTGAGTCGGAAAACTGAGGGCCTTCTCCAATAGCTCCGAAACCTGCGGCGTCATCTGTGCCTTAGCCGCCCGACGACCGACCCATCTTACCCGCGCCCGCAAGTCACGAAGAACTGATACTCTCTTTTCCTTTCAATGACTTACCCCCGCCCAATCCCCGATATCCCCGCTAAGCCCCATTTTTCTCCCGTTCGTTGTCTTAAGGATGCGCCATCCCTTCGCTTCCAAATAGGATGGCTTCAGCTCAATACCCAGGGAAGCGTGTATCAACCAGGTTCAATTCCCGGGGAGAGCCACAGGTTGCAGGGTTTTGTGGACTAGGATCTCAGGTAAGTTAGGGCGAAGTTCCGCTAAATTTTCCTAGGACGAACACCCAAGACCGAGAGAGCCAGGAGCCAGAAGCTATTATGCGCAAGCCGATCAAGTACGTAGAAAAAGCAGTCACCGTCGCTGCCAAAGGTGCTTGGGTTGTGTTCGACCGCTTGAATCGCATCAAGCCCAACCCGTCGCCCACGCCGAAATGGTCCGACAAGCCCCTGCTAAAGTCCTACGAAAAAACCAAGCCACCTCTCGGTTGGCCTCGCTCCACGGATTCGCTGTGTCCGAAATGTGTGCCGGAAATTCGCCAGCAGATTCTCGACGGCAAACTGCCGCACGAAGTTTTGATGAACGAAAAAGTCGGCGAGATCAAAGCCACCATCGTCGAACGCGACGGCAAGATTCTGATGGTGAAAGATTGTCCGAAACACGGGCACTTCGAAGACGTGATGTCAATCGACACCGATTTCTCGAAGCATCTGGAAGATGTTTTCCCCGGACGCGACATTGTTGCGCATAATGACGAAAAACTGCACCATCACGGCTCATCGACCGTGAAGTATGGACGAGGCTCGGTGCTGACGATCGATCTCACCAACCGCTGCAACATGATGTGCGATCCCTGCTTCATGGACGCGAACCAGGTTGGGTTCGTCCACGAACTGACGTGGGAAGAAATCAAGACCATGCTCGACAACGCGATCACCATCAAGCCGCGGCGTCAGATGAGCGTGCAGTTCTCCGGCGGTGAGCCGACGTTGTCGCCGTACTTTCTTGATGCGGTTCGCTACGCGCGCAGAGTTGGATACAACTCGGTGCAGGCCGCGACCAATGGAATTGAGTTCGCAAAGAGTTTTGAGTTCTGCCAGCAGGCGGTGGAAGCGGGTATGCGCTACGCGTACTTGCAATTCGACGGCATCGGTAACGCTGCCAACGCGCACCGCATGGTCGGAAACCTGTTCGACGTGAAATTGAAGGCGATCGAGAACCTGCACAACGCTGGAGTCGAAATTGTTCCGGTCGTAACCATCGTCAACGGCATCAACAACGAACAAGTCGGACGCATCATCAAGTTCGCGCTGGACAATCCGAAGACGATCAGCTTCCTGAGCTTCCAGCCCGTAAGCTTTACGGGACGCGACGAAGCCGTCACCGACGACCGCCGCCAAGCCCAGCGCTACACGCTGTCTCACTTAGCTCACGACGTTAAGAATCAAACCGGCTTAGGCGAACCCAGCCGGGACTGGTTCCCGATTTCATTCATGGGAACGTTTAGCGATTGGGCCGATCTGATGCACGCCAATGACGTCAAAAACGACTGGGGCCAACTCAGTTGCGGCTGCCATCCGAATTGCGGGACTGGCATGGCGGTGATGATCGATAAGGAAACCAAGGAAGCTGTGCCGGTGACCGCTTTCCTGCATGGGGATCAACTGGCAAAGGATATTGCGAAGGTGAATGATGCGGCGCGCGGGAAATTACTCACCGTCGTGGGAATGGCTTTGTGTTTGATGAAGAACTACGATCCTTTTCAATCGCCGACGCATTTCAAGCTGATGGACCTGTTGCGGAAGTTCGACAAGAATTTCAATGCCACGGGAAGAAATTACGGCAAGGTTGGGCCCGATCGCACCGTCGACGATGTGATGAAGCGGCGGCAGGACCGGTGGAACTTCCTGTTCATCGCGGGAATGTGGTTCCAGGACCTGTTCAACTACGATTTCCGGCGGACGGAGCAGTGCATCATTCCGTACGCGACCCAGGAAGGCGAGATTTCGTTCTGCGCGTACAACACGGGCGTGGGCTGGCGGAACATCATCGAGAAGATGCACATGACGGCCACGCTGACCAAGTGGTACGAAGAGCATGGTCGGCACGAGATTTTTGCAGGCGGCAAGAAAGTGAAGATGGATGATGAAGTGCACTCTCTGCTGCTGCGCGAAGATATCGTTACCAACGAACTGCAGCACGATCTGGACAAGCTGGGCATTGCGAAGAACGCGCGCGAAGAGAAGAAGCGGGCGAGAGACGCGAAAGCGGCGGCTTCCGGCTCCCTGGTTTCGGCTTCCGATGAAAAGTCCGAGGTAACGGGCGAGCAGCGTGGGCCGCAGAAGAATGACGAGGCTTACAACGCGCGCATGGCGGCACTGTACCGCGAGGTGGTGTTGAAAGAGAAGCCTGCGGTGGCGGAGAACGGATTCATTCCACTTGGCGCGTTGGGTCAGGCAAACGGGAATGGCAATGGCAACGGAGCGCATGCTGCGAAGCAGGAAGTTGCCGAGCCAGTGGCGGGAGACTGAAAGTGCGCTGCTAGCTTCTAGCTCAGACCAAAACGGGGCCGCCTTCGGGCGGCCCGATTTATTTTTGGAATCGTTCTTTCTTCTTCTGCTGGAGCGACGCTTCGTCACTACGTTATGCGCTGTATTGATGTTGTCATAAACGCCCGATAGGTTGAATGAGAAGAAGTGCTAGCGGAATGATTCGCAATTCATGGTGAAAACGTCAGTGGGAGTGGATTCATGAGATTTTCTAAAACTTTGCTTCTGCTCGCGCCTTCAGCAAGTCTAGCGGCACTTTGATACTCGCAACGCTCCAGGGCAACTGATCCGGAATGCGGTAGTGATTGCGAAGGCGGCGGGAGCGTAGCAGTACGCTCCGGACAGTCTGACGAAAGCGGAAGACACGTTGCAGCGGGCGGAAGATTATTACCAGCGGAAGCAAGGACGGACTCCGATTTGGGACGGCGGGCGCGGGGGATGGGCAAGGCAGATCCGGTGGCGGACAACAGCAGGGCGACGGGACGACGACAACTGAACCGGCGCGTGGAGATGATCGTATCGGGTTACGTGATTGGGAACCAGACAGGGGCCGGCGGTGATCAGGGGCAGGCTCCTCAGACGAATCCGCATTAAGCGGGCGAACAGTAGCTAAGAGCGATCACAAAAGCGATCGAGACGATTTCCACAGGGTCTGTAGGCTAGCGTACAGACTGGCTTAGTCCAGAAGAATAGGTTTAGACGAGGAGCCTAAGGGAGTTCGTTGTGGACACTCCTGGAAGTCGCAACCCGCCTTCGGCGGCGAATCCTTTCAATTTCAAATCTGAGACAGTGCGCTGCCTGATCTGCAATCAGCCGCTTAAGCTGGAGACGGCCAACTCCGACGAGTATGGGAGACCGGTGCACGAAGAGTGTTACGTATTGAAAACGCGCCTGAAGATGACTTCTAACCCTCCCGCAGCCTAGCCTGAAGATCGTAGACAGTTTCACGGACAAACGCCTAGAGCTACGGACCGGCTTCGGACCGGAGCTGTTGGCCAACTCCTCGGTGGGACCGGTCTCATCCGTCTCTTCAGCGGTGACAACACCTTGGTTGACCGCTGCTGCGTTGAGCTCAGCGGTTGGCCCGGAGGACTCGCAAGCTTTGGCAATCAGCGCCGAGACCAAGTCTACGGGCCTGCATTTTCGACGTTGACTTGACGCTGATGAAGACCTTACCCATTCCACGCTGCGAGAGCAAAGTTCCACTTCGGGGGGCAGTCCTTCAACGTGTTGAACCATCCTAATTTCGACCAGCCGATTGGCATCGCAAACCCACGGTTCGGAAGCCAAGTCCGGACGGTGGGGACTTCACAAGCATTTTCGGCTCGTTCCTGGGGGCCGACGCTTTGCCGCGCGCTCTGCAGATTAAGGCGCAAATCATTCTCTAGCGAAGGCTGATGGGACTGGGCGGCTCTGGTTAGATCCAGACTTTTTTGCTTGGCTGCGAAACCCCAGGCGCCTTGGGCGCGAAAGCTCGCATTCGCTTTGTTACAATCGCTGCTGTATGAGTGCACAAGCGACGTTTGCCGACGTTCCAACAGCGATTGAGGAGATCCGTGCCGGCCGCATGATCGTAGTGGTGGATGACGAGGATCGCGAGAATGAAGGCGACCTCACCCTGGCGGCGGAGAAGGTTACTCCGGAAGCGATCAACTTCATGGCGCGGTTTGGACGAGGGCTGGTGTGTCTGACCATGACCGAGGAGCGACTCGATCATCTGCGACTGGGGCCGATGACAGCGGAAAACACTTCGCAATATGGCACGGCGTTTTGCGAGGCCATAGATGCGCGGGTCGGGGTGACGACGGGAATATCCGCGTACGATCGCGCGCGCACGATACAGGTGGCGATCGATCCGGCTACGAAAGCTTCCGATCTGGCGAGGCCGGGACATGTCTTTCCCCTTCGCGCACGAAAAGGCGGGGTGCTGGTGCGGGCGGGACAGACCGAGGCTTCTGTCGATCTGGCGCGCTTGGCGGGAATGGTTCCGGCGGGGATTATTTGCGAAATCATGAAGGATGACGGAACCATGGCGCGGGTTCCGGACCTGATTGAGTTTTGCCGCGAGCATGAAATGAGGATGTTGACCGTGGCGGAGCTGATCCGGTACCGCATGGCGCATGAGCGGTATGTGCACCGCGTGGGCGAGGCGCTGGTGGATACGCACTTCGGCGGATTTCGCCTGATCGCTTATGAGAGTGAAGTGGATGGCGGGGAGTCGCACGTGGCCTTGATCCGCGGCGATGTGGAGAATAGCGAAACGCCGGTGCTGGTGCGCATGCATGCGCACTGCCTGATGGGCGACGTGTTTGGCTCGACGGGATGCGAATGTCATGCCACGCTACAAGGGGCGCTGCGGCGGATTGCGCAGGAGGGGCGCGGGGTTTTGGTGTACCTGCATCAAACGTCGCAGGGATTTTCCAAGGAGAAGGTTGGCGAGCGGACGGCGCTGACTTTTCATCGGGGAAGGAAACTGCCGGCGCTTCTCGATAATGAACGGCAGACGAAGCGCGAGATTGGCATTGGGGCACAGATTCTTTCGGATTTAAATCTGCGACGGATCCGGCTGCTGACGAACCGTCCTAAGAAAGTGGCGGCGCTGGAGGGATTTGGGATTGAGATTGTGGATCAGGTTTCGGTGGAGTTAAGCGAGACGAAAACTAGGTACTAGAGGCTTTTTTGGCAGAGTTGCTGCAAAGTCGCAGGCCGCTGCTAAGTCGAGCATGGGGGCTGAAGCCCGGATTTATTTTCGATGCTTTACGCGGCGATGAATCGCCGCTCTTCCAGGGTGGCAGCGGGAGACAGCAGTTTCCTCCACTCCGCCGTCGCTGGCGCTCCTGCTGCGGTCGGAATGACAAGATCATCCTTCATGGGCTCTGGTTCAAGAAAAGTGGTTCCTAGTCGCAGCGCTGAGAGCGCTGCGCCACCCAAAGGCGACCTTTTTAATAGGCGAGTTTCTTGACCGGATATTTTTCTAGAAGGGTTTGCGCACGACGACTTCGGCGTCACGGATGAAGAACTGGGCGGAACATTGTTCGGAGCCGCAGATGACAGGGACGAGGCCGTTGATCTGGCGGCGCGTGATCAGGCCCAGCATTCCGCAGGATGGACAGGCGAGCACGGCCCAATAGGGATCTTCCTTCTCGCCGACTTCACCGGCGTTCTCCAAAACAAAGACGGTTCCGGGCTGCATCTGTTCCGGGATCCATTCATTCAGGATGTCCAGTTCGCCGACCATATTTCCCCCTTGTGAACCAGCTTTCTGAAGCAAATCCCCTGTCCCTAAGAAGCCTTTTTAGCACGCCGACGCCTGGCGGGCGGTATTACGGAAGTACTCGATTTTCTGGCTACGACCTCGGCGCGCACCTGTCGGACCGTGTCGCTGAGACAAACACCGAGAATCGGCTGATCGGAGTTTTTCAGGATATCGACGATTTGCCGTGCCGATGTTTCGAGATAGAGGCGAGTACCATCGGTGAGCAGGTGAACGTCGGAGCTGCGGCTGACGATATCGGCGAGGCCTTTGCCGCATTCCTGCTCCAGGAAGCGCATGACCTTTCGTACCCCTTGCAGCGAGAACCCCTTGCGGCGCAGCTCACAGATAACCGCCAATTCGGTAAGGTTCTGCATGGAATAGAGCCGGCGATGACCTTGGCGTTTGGGCTTGACGACGCCCCGTTCGTCCCACCACTGGAGTTGGCGGGCGGTGATGCCGGTCAGGGCGATTACGTCGTGAGATGGAAAGCGATCTTGCATTCGTCCCCAGCCATGTTTGAAACAATTTACGGGTTAAATGTTTCAAACATTCTAGACATGAGCGGACGGGAGTCAATGAGGATTCGTGGGGAAGGGGGTAACTAAAAGAATGCCCGAGAGCGGGTCGGCGGGATTGACGGACTCGTGGCGTCGCTGAAGCGACTCGGTTTGCCTCTCCAAAGCTACCTCGCACTTAGGGGCGGGGACCAATGCATGCCGTCGCTGCCGCGACTTTGCTCTGGAAGGTCCGGCAGAGAGCCGCCGCCGACGAAGTGGACGATTTCCAGGCGGTCGCCGTCTTTGAGGACAGTCTGAGACCAGCGGTCGCGAGGGGCGATTTCGCGGTTGAGTTCGACGGCGACGCGGTCGGATTTCATGGCGAGGGATTCGATCAGAGCCGCTAGGGTGAATTGGGCGGGCGGCAAAGGGGTTTCGAGATCGCTCTCTTCTCCATTGATGTGCAGTTTCATGGCTTCAATTTTCTCACGTGGAAAACTGCAGGCCAACACTCCTAGTCGGCCTTGCGCAGGGCGAATTTGCGGGTGACGGTGCGGCCCTGATGGTTGGCTTGGACCATGATGGAGGAATCGGGCAAGGCGGACTCCTCGACCTCGACGGAGATTTCCGCGCTGCCGGCCGAATCGGTGGAGGCTTGCGTATAAAAAGGAGCGACGTCGGGACGGGCGAAGCGAAAAATGAGACGGGCGTTGGGGATAGCGGTTCCAGCTTCGGTCACGCGCAACTGCATGGTCAAACTACGGTTGGCATGAACGGAGGTGGCATTCACCCATTCCACGTCCAATTGCTTGACGCTGGCCAGGGCTTCGGCTTCGGCGTGGTCGAGGACGTTGTCCAATTTGCCTTCCCGAATGGCTTCGAGCACCAAGCGATGTTGATCGCGCAACTGCTGCTCTTTTTGAGAATCGCCAAAACCGGCTTCCGCGGCTGAGTTCGCGTAGGAGATGGCTTTCTTGCCCACGCATCTTCCGCGCACGAAGACCTGGGTCTGAAGCAGTTTTTCGCTCTCACGCGCCTCGCTTTGCACGTGGTAGATGGTGTCGCCGTGTTTGACGTCCGTGTTAAAACCGAAAATCATAAGAATTTTGCGATCGGGTCCTTGGGCGATTTTGCGATTGAAACCCCAAGTCCTCTGAGCTTACAACGTTTGCGGGGATGTCCGGGAGTTTGAATTTCAATTACCCGATTACCCGATGGCACAATCATCAAATTGTTGGTGGTTCCCTTGACACTCGCGCGCACCAGCACCTAATCTAGAATGTTTACGTAACTTGCTTGGCGCGAATTATATATACGCTCTCCTATGCCCGACAATTACTTCGTTCGCTACCTGCCGTTCTTGATCCACATTTTGCTGGCGGGAGGGATCGCGACTGCCATCATCACCCTTTCTTGGCTGATCGGGCAGCGGAAACCGACCCCAGCCAAAATGTCGGCCTATGAATGCGGCATGACGCCGGTGGGAGATTCGCGCGGCCGGTTCTCGGTGCAGTTTTACCTGGTAGCCATGCTATTTATCTTGTTCGATGTCGAGGCGGTTTTTCTCTATCCCTGGGCGGTGATTCTGCGGGATCTCAAGCATTTTGGCTTGTGGGAAATGCTGGTATATATCGGCATTGTTCTGGTGGGATTTTTTTATGTTTGGAAGAAGGGCGTGCTCGACTGGGGTCCGGACGCGGCGCGGCGGGGAGCACGCTGATGGCTTTGGCGCCGGCGATCACTGATGTTGAACAGCTGAAGGGTCATCCTGCGGTGGCGCAGCTGCTGGCATGGAATGCGGCGGCCGTGACGGGAGTGAAGTTCGACCGCGACGAGATGACGATTTATATTGATCGCTCAAATATTCGTGAGGCTTGCGCCCTGCTTCGTGACGATGCGAACTGTGCCTTCAACTTTCTTTCCGACGTCACCTGCGTGGATTGGTATCCGGCAGAGCCCCGGTTTGAAGTGATCTACCATTTGCTTTCGATTCCCAACAAAGAGCGCGTGCGGTTGAAGGTTCGGCTGCATAGCGCCAATCCGGTGGTGGAGTCGCTGACTCCGGTGTGGCCGGGGGCGAATTATTTTGAGCGCGAAGTTTTTGATCTGTTTGGGATTCGCTTTACCGGGCATCCTTATTTGCTGCGGCTTTTGATGCCCGAGGATTGGGAAGGGCATCCTTTGCGGAAAGATTATCCGGTGGAGGGCTACCGCTAGATGGCGCACCTGACACCGACGCCGGTTCTCGAGCCTGGGCAGGATCGAACCATGATCCTGAACATGGGGCCGCAGCATCCGTCCACGCATGGAGTGCTGCGCGTCCTGCTGGAGATTGACGGCGAGACCGTGGTGCGGATCATGCCGGACATCGGCTTTCTGCATACGGGGATCGAAAAGACCTGCGAGGCGAAGTTTTATCAGCAGGTGGTGCCGCTGACCGACCGCATCGACTACCTGTGCCCCATGACCAACAACCTTTGTTATGTGCTGGGCGTGGAAAAGCTACTGGGGCTGGAGATTCCGCCGAAGGCGCAGTGGATGCGGGTTTTGATGAACGAGTTGACGCGCATCAATTCGCATCTGGTGTGGCTGGGCACGCACGCCATGGATATCGGCGCGCTGACGGTGTTTTTGTATTGCTTCCGCGAGCGCGAAGAAGTGCTGAAGATGTTCGAGATGATTAGCGGACAGCGCATGATGACTTCGTACTTTCGCATCGGAGGGCTAGCGTTGGAGCCGCCGCTGGGATTCTTCGAGCGGGTACGCGAGTTTGCCGGATATTTTCCGGAGAAGGTGGACGAATACGAGAATCTGCTGACGGGAAATCCGATCTGGATGATGCGGACCAAAGGCGTGGCGAAACTTTCGGCGGAAGATGCAGTTGCGCTGGGAGCGAGCGGGCCAACGCTGCGTGGGAGCGGCGTGGATATCGATCTGCGGCGCGATATGCCTTACACCGGCTATGAGAACTTCAAGTTCAAGGTTCCGGTGGCGCAGGAGGGTGACGTTTTTGCTAGATACATGTGCCGCGTGGCGGAGCTGCGGGAGTCGATCAAGATTGTGGGGCAGGCGCTGGATGGGATGCCGGAAGGGCCAGTCAAGGCGAATGCGCCTGGAGTAGTGCTTCCCGATCGGGAGAAGATGAAGACGCAGATGGAAGCCCTCATCTATCACTTCAAGATTATTACAGAAGGGTTTGCGGTGCCGACGGGCGAGGTGTATCAGGCGGTGGAATCGCCGCGGGGTGAGATGGGCTACTACATCGTGAGCGACGGGACGGCAAAACCTTATCGCGTGCATATGCGGGCGGCGTGTTTGGCGAATTTGCAGACTCTGCCGAAGATGTGTGAAGGCGGGCTGATTGCGGACGTGGTCGCGGCCATTGGGAGCATCGATATTGTGCTGGGAGAAATCGACCGGTGAAATTTTCCGACGAATTCGAGGCGCGGTTTGCGGAGATGGTGCCGCATTATCCGACGAAACGATCGGCGCTGGTGCCTACTCTGCTTTATGCCCAGGATGAGATTGGATTTCTCTCCGGTGAGGTGATCGCCGAATTGGCGGGACGGCTGGATTTGACGGAGCTCGAAGTGCGGAACGTGATCAGCTACTACTCGATGCTGACCACCAAGCCGCGCGGCAAATTTAATGTGCAGGTTTGTACGAATATCAGTTGCCTGGTGCGGGGTGGGGAAGAGATTTTGCGTCACTGCGCGAAGAAGTTGGGCGTGGGGAATAAAGGAACCACCGCAGACGGATTGTTTACGCTGGAAGAGGTGGAGTGCATTGGGGCGTGCAGTTGGGCTCCGGCAGCGCAGGTGAATTACGATTTTCACGAGAACCTGACGACTGAGAAGATCGACGGGATTCTCGACGACTACAAGAAGCAAGGAACGCAGTAGGCGATATTGAGTAATTGCGTAATTTGGTAATTGCGAAATTGAAAATCAACAGCCGAAATGATGCCGGTCGCGAAGTTCCAATTGCTCACTGACTAAATTGCAAAATTCAATTACTCCATGGCTGACTTGGTTTCACATCCCGACGAAGTAAAGGTTGTCACCCGGCGCTTTGGCATGGGTGCGACAAATATCGACCGGTATCTCGAACTGGACGGCTACAAGGCCATGCAGAAGGCGCTGGGGATGGAGCCGGACGCCATTATTAATGAGGTGAAGAACTCCGGGCTGCGCGGGCGCGGCGGCGCGGGGTTCTCGACGGGGATGAAGTGGTCGTTCGTACCCAAGCAGTCGACCAAGCCGAAGTATGTTTTGTGCAATGGCGATGAGAGCGAGCCGGGCACCTGCAAGGACCGGCTGATATTTGAGCATGATCCGCATGCCGTGATCGAAGGCGTGATGATCGCGGCACTGGCGGTGGGCGCGGCGAGCGGCTACATCTACATTCGCGGCGAATATCGATATCTGTCGATCATCATGCAGAAGGCGATTCGAGATGCTTACGCGAAGGGTTTCATCGGCAAGAACATCTTGGGCAGTGGCCGGGCTCTTGACATTTATTGGCACGGGGGAGCGGGAGCATATGAAGTCGGTGAGGAATCGGCGCTGATGGAATCGCTCGAAGGCAAGCGCGGGATTCCGCGGATCCGGCCACCTTTCCCTGCCGTGGTGGGACTGTGGGGCGGGCCTACGGTCATTAATAATGCGGAGACGCTGGCCAGCGTACCGCACATCCTGCTGGGCGGCGCGGAATGGTACGCGAAGATCGGCACGCCGAAGAATGGCGGGACGCGGCTGTTTTGTCTGAGCGGCAATATTGCGAAGCCCGGGGTGTACGAACTGCCCATGGGATACAACCTCAGAAAGATGATTTTTGAAGTGGGCGGCGGGATCCCGAACGGGCGCGAGTTGAAGGCGGTTGTCCCCGGTGGGTCTTCTACACCTTGCCTGACCGCCGATGAAATCGATGTCGCGATGGATTTCGATTCGGTAGCCAAGGCTGGGTCGATGCTGGGATCGGGCGGGGTGGTGGTGCTCGACGATGCTCAGTGCATCGTAAAATTTGCGCTGCGAACCATGAAATTTTATAAGCACGAGAGTTGCGGATGGTGCATTCCCTGCCGCGAGGGCACGGACTGGTTGGAGAAAACGCTGACGCGGTTTCATCGCGGGGGCGGGGTGAAGAAAGACATCGATAACATGCAGTATTTGTCGGAGAACATGCTGGGGCGGACATTTTGTCCGCTGGGAGATGCGGCGGCGATGCCGACCATCGCGTTTGTGAAAAAGTTCCGCAAAGAGTTTGAGGATCATTTGGAAGGCAGACCGTGCCCGTATGAAAAAGAGGACGCGGTGGAAGAACTGCCTGTGTTGGCACGCTGAGCAAGAATCGGGTCATTTGCGATCGGGGTGATCGGCGATTGAAAACCGGCGGCTTGATCAATCGCAAAATGAGCCGATCACACAATCGCTAGATTTTTATGGCTGACGTAACCCTTACAGTAGACGGCAAGAAGGTAACGGCCCCGGCAGGGACTCTGCTGATTGAGGCTTGCAAGACGGTGGGCATTGAGGTGCCTTCGTTTTGCTATTACCCCAATCTCTCGCTGCAGGGCGCTTGCCGCATGTGCCTGGTGAAAATCGAGAAGATGCCCAAGCTGCAGACCGCGTGTACCACGGTGATCAACGAAGGGATGGTCGTCACTTCGGATAGCGAGGAGATCAAGCAGGCGCGGAAGGCGATGGTCGAACTGCTGCTGGGGAATCATCCGCTTGATTGTCCGGTGTGCGACGCGGGTGGCGAGTGCGAACTGCAGGACATGACATTTTCTTATGGGGCGGCCGAATCGAAGTTCATGGAGGCCAAAAACCATAAGGATGAGCAGCAGTGGTCTCCGGTGGTGTTCTTCGATCGTCCGCGATGCATTCTTTGTTACCGATGTGTGCGGGTGTGCGGCGAAGGGATGGACGTGTGGGCGCTCGGGGTGCAAAACCGGGGCGTGAGTTCGATCATTGCGCCGAATAAAGAAGATCACCTGGAATGCGAAGAGTGCGGGATGTGCATCGACATCTGCCCGGTGGGGGCGCTTACTTCTGGCGCGTATCGGTACAAGACGCGGCCTTGGGAGATGAAGCATGTGGGCACGATCTGCACGCACTGCGGGGATGGATGCAAGACGACCTTGGGCGTGCGGCGTGCGGACCAAGGAATGGAGATTGTCCGCGGGGACAATCGGGATAAAAGCGGGACGAATGGCGACTTCCTGTGTATCAAGGGGCGATATGGGTTTGATTTTGCGAATCATGAGGAACGGCTGACGGGGCCGCTGATTCGCAAGGACGGCAAGCTGACGCCCGCGACCTGGGAAGAAGCGTTTGGGCTGATTGGCAAGAAGTTCGTGGAGGTACGCGATCGCGACGGTGGAGCGGCGATTGGGGTGATCGGCTCGACGCGAACTACGAATGAAGAAGACTATTTACTCTCCAAGTTTGCCCGCGTGGTTTTGAAAACAAATAATGTCGACCATCACCGGACGGCGGACTTCCCCGCCCTGGCGGCTGCGGTTCGCGGAAAAGACGATACGATGGCTAGCATGGCGGAAGTGTTTACCGCTCCCGCGATTCTGCTGATCGGGAATGATCCGACGGAGCAGCATCCGCTGCTGGCCTGGCAGATTCGTAACAATGTGCGACTGCATCGGGCACGCCTGTATGTGATCAATTCGAATTCGATCAAGCTGCGAAGGCAGGCGGCAAGCTTTGCGGAGATTCCGGCTGGAGCAGAAGGGAAAGTCGCGGCATTCTTGGACGGAGCGGAGGCGGCTGCGGATGCGCTTGTCAGTTCGTCCATGAACAAAGAAGCGTGGGTTGGGCTGCGCGGGAAGCTGCGGGGCGAACCGGGGCTAGTGATTGTTTTCGGTTCTGAACTTCGGGGCGATGATCTCTCCAGTCTTGTGAAGTTTGGAGCAGGAATTTCCGGAGCCAAGTTTGTATGTCTCGCGGATTATGCCAATTCGCGTGGGGCGGCTGATATGGGCTTGTATCCAGATTTACTGCCGGGATATCACCCCATTGCGGGCGGCAGCGAGTTTCATCAGGCATGGGGAGAAATTCCGCAGGTTCCTGGACTTGACTTGGCGGGCATGGTCGATGCCGGAAAAGCGGGCAAGTTGAAGGCGCTTTATGTAGCCGGATCAAATCCGGTGGGGCGATTGAATATTGACCCGTTCGCATTCTCGAAAAGCTTCGTTGTCGTACAGGATATGTTCCTGACTGAGACGGCAGTGATGGCTGATGTGGTGCTTCCTGCGGCGAATGCTTACGAAAAGTCGGGGACGTTCACAAATACTTGTGGAGATATGCAGTTGGTGAAAAAGGCTGGAGAGGTTACGGGCACAAAGTCCGATTTTGAAATGATCGTGCGGGTCGCGGACGCGATGGGCTTTGCCGTACGGGAACTCGTGCCTTTTGGCGGGGGAACGCGCGCCGACATGGGACAGTCTCGGGGCGCACAGTCAGGCGAGGCCGACAGGCACGCGGTTTGGCTGGAGGCGCATGGGCTGGAACCTAAAATGAGTCCGTTCGATCCGACGGCGATTCTGGATGAGATTCAGCGGCTGGTGCCGGGCTATGACATATCGCGAATGGACTTGCTGGCGGGCAATAGCCAGCATACGTCGTTGGCCAACAGTGGGGCGGGAGTTGCACATCGGCCGGAATCCATCGCTCCGGCGAACGACAATCTTTTCAGTTCTGGAACTCTGGGACGCTATTCGCATGCGTTGCAGTCGGTGATCGAGAGTCACGAAGTGAAGCCCGCCGAAGTTGCGGCAGACTGAATCGCGTAACTAAAAAAGAAGCGCAGCATTGGGAGAGGAAGCAAAGGCCTTGTCGGTTGGCGTTTTCATACTCGTGTCGGTGATCAAGTCGCTGATCGTTCTGGTCGTACTGTTGACTGCTGTTGCATATACGGTGTGGCTGGAACGCAAGGTGGTGGGCCACATGCAGAATCGCTGGGGACCCACGCGGGTGGGGCCGTTTGGACTGTTGCAGCCTGCGGCGGACGGGCTGAAGTTTTTGTTCAAGGAAGATCTGACGCCGCCGCACGTTTACAAGCCGCTGTTTCTGGCGGCGCCGATGATGGCGCTGATCTTCGCGCTGACTTCGATTGCGGTGATTCCGTTCGGCAACTCGATCACGATCGGCGGCACCAACATCCCGCTGCAGATCACCGACCTAAACATAGGACTGCTGCTGATTCTGGGCGTGACTTCGCTGGGTGTATATGGGGTGGCGCTGGCAGGGTGGTCGTCGAATAACAAATATTCCCTGCTCGGCGGATTGCGTGCCAGCGCCCAGATGGTCAGCTACGAGATCGCGCTGGGACTTTCGCTGGTGGGAGTGCTGATCCAGTCGGGCAGTTTCAGTTTGCGGACGATCGTCGAGGCGCAGGGCGGGCGCTTCTGGGGTTTCATTCCGCGGTGGAACATTTTTCACGGGCAGTTCATCGGGTTCTTTATTTATCTGATGGCGGCCTATGCGGAAACCAACCGTATTCCCTTTGACCTGCCGGAGGCCGAAACTGAACTGGTAGCCGGGTACCACACCGAATACAGCGCCATGAAGTTTGCCATGTTCTTCATGGCGGAATACGCCAACATGATTACGGTGGCGTGCCTGGCCACCCTGTTGTTTTTCGGGGGATGGAACGGGCCATTATTTGGGCCTCCGATATTGCGGGCTTTGCTGCCGGTGTTCTGGTTTGGCGCTAAGATTTTCTGTTTTCTTTTTTTGTATATCTGGGTGCGCGGAACGTTGCCGCGCTTCCGCTATGACCAACTGATGTCGTTTGGCTGGAAATTTCTGCTGCCGCTGGCGATTGCGAATCTGGTGGCAACAGCAATTGCCGTGGCCTGGTAAAGAAACAAGTTCATGAGTTTTCATCTGGTCTTATTCTTGGCGTTCGGCGCGGTCTGCGTCGGCGGGGCCGTGAACCTGCTGGCGCAACGGCATCCGATCAACAGCGCGCTGTCGCTGATAGCGGTGATGGCGGCGCTGGCGGGCGAATATCTGCTGCTGGGTGCGGAGTTCGTGGCCGCGGTACAGGTGATTGTGTATGCGGGCGCAATTATGGTGCTGTTCGTGTTCGTCATCATGTTGCTGAACGCGGGCGAGGAAGAAGAGACCAAGGGAAGCCGCGTCGCTGTTCTGTTGGGTGTGCCCGGGGTGCTGACCGGGAGCGTGCTCATAGCGTGGGTGGTGGTGCGGCATTCGGGGACGGAAGCGGTGGCGATCGGGGCATTGCCTGGGCATCCGACCGAAATTGCTCAGCTTTTGTTCCATGATTTTCTTTTGCCGTTTGAAGTCACTTCCATATTGATTCTGATCGCCATCATGGGCGCAGTCGTTCTGGCCAGCAAACCGGAAGCTACGGCGAGGAAGGTGGACTGATGGTGCCGCTCTCTTATTACCTCGTGCTGAGCGGGTTTCTATTTGCCTGCGGCGTGGCCGGATTTCTGATCAAACGCAACATCATCACCATCTTTATGTCGATTGAGCTGATGTTGAACGGAGTGAATCTGTCGTTTGTAGCGTTTGCCGCGCACTGGCACGCCCTATCCGGTCAAGTATTCGTCTTCTTCGTGATGGTCGTGGCGGCGGCGGAGGCGGCGGTCGGGTTGGCGATCATTATTGCGGTGTATCGTACGCGCGAGACTTTGAACGTAGATCAGGTGAACCTGCTCAAGCTATGAACCCGATGCTCAATCTATGGCTGATCCCGGTTCTGCCGCTGGCGGGGGCTGCGATCAACGGCTTTCTCGGCAAGAGATCGTCGAGAACGGCTGTGACTACCATTGCGCTGTTTTTCAGTGGTGCGGCTTTGGCGATGGGTTTGTTGGTGGCATTGCGTTTTTCGTCGTTGACACTTCCCTACCAGGAATACTTCGCGCATTGGATTCGTTCCGGCAGCTTCAGCGTTGACTTCGCGTTCTATCTCGATCAACTTTCGCTGGTCATGTTGCTGGTGGTCACCGGAGTCGGATTCCTGATTCACGTTTATTCCGTCGGGTACATGTGGGATGACCCCAGCTATTACCGGTTTTTCAGCTATCTGAATCTGTTCATGTTTTTCATGCTGACGCTGGTATTGGCGGGTAACTACTTGATGATGTTCATTGGGTGGGAGGGCGTGGGACTCGCATCGTATCTGCTGATCGGGTTCTGGTTCACGAAGGATTCGGCGGCATCGGCGGGAAAGAAAGCGTTCATCGTAAATCGGATCGGTGATTTCGGATTTCTGATCGCTTTGTTCCTGCTGATCAAACATTTTGGATCGCTGAATTTTGATCAGGTGTTTCAGAGTATTAACCCGCTCAGGGCGGAGACGGCCAGCGCTGGGCTGCTGACGGCGATTGGGATTCTGCTGATGGTGGGGGCGTGCGGCAAGTCGGCGCAGATTCCTCTCTACATTTGGCTGCCGGATGCCATGGAAGGTCCGACGCCGGTTTCGGCGCTGATCCACGCTGCGACCATGGTGACGGCGGGTGTGTATATGGTCTCGCGCTCGCACGTGATTTTTGAGCGGGCACCGATGGCGCTGACCGTCGTGGCGATCATCGGAACGCTCACTGCATTTTTCGCGGCGACCATCGGCATCGCGCAGACAGACATCAAGAAGGTTCTTGCCTACTCCACCGTCTCGCAACTGGGCTACATGTTCATGGCGTGTGGGGTGGGAGCGTTCTCCGCCGGCATTTTCCACTTGATGACGCACGCGTTCTTCAAAGGGCTGCTGTTCCTGGCCGCGGGCTCGGTGATTCATGCGGTGGGCGGCGAGCAGGACATGCGCAAGATGGGCGGACTCAAGTCGTATATCCCGTGGACTTTTTTGACGATGGGCATCGCGACGCTGGCCATCTCCGGAATCCCGCCACTGGCGGGCTTTTGGAGCAAGGACGAGATTCTGTGGAAGGCCTACCAGGTCAGCTGGATTTATTGGCTAATCGGACTGATTACCGCATTCCTTACATCGTTCTACATGTTCCGATTGTTGTACATGACGTTCTTTGGCGATTATCGGGGAGTCCAGGTGGATGCGCACGGACACGGATCCCATGGCCAGGGCGAGCATGGACAGGGCGAGCCGCATGAGAGCCCGATGGTGATGCTAGCGCCGCTGATGATCCTGGCACTGCTTTCGCTGGTGGGCGGGCTGGTGGGGATCGGCAATCACTTCGAACACTTCCTTGCCCCTGTGTTTGGCACAGGAGAGACGGTTGAAGCCGCGAGTCGGGTCACGGAATTTCTGCTCCTGGGTGTGTCCGTAATTGTCGCTGTGTCGGGATGGTGGCTGGCTTACTGGCTTTATTGCGCGCGGCCTGAGCTTCCGCAGAAGATCGCCGATTCCCTCGGCGGCTTCTATGAGGCGGTCGTACACAAGTACTACGTCGACGAATTCTACGCCGCGGTTTTTGTCAGACCGCTGATCGATGGCTCGACTCGAATTCTGTGGCAGGACGTGGATCGCAAGGTGATCGATGCCGCGGTGAACAACGCGGGCGCCGGGGCGCGACATCTTTCCGATGAAGTTCGCCATATGCAGTCGGGCAACATTCGTTCCTACGCGGGATGGATCGCGGCCGGATCGGCGGTGGTGATTGGGTTCATGATCTGGATGGGAGTGCGATGAACATCGACAATCTCCGTTCCATCATCGTGACGCTGGTGACATTTACCCCTCTGGCGGGAGCGCTGTTGCTGATGTTTTTCCCCCGACGCGACCGGGATATTCGAGTTTTTGCACTTGTCATCTCCCTTCTGACGTTTGTGATGTCGTTGCATCTGCCGGTTCACTTTCATCGTGGACAAACCGATTTTCAGTTTCAGATCGACCGGCAGTGGGTTTTGACTCCCAATATCCATTACCACATGGGGATCGACGGCATCTCTCTGTGGCTGGTGGTACTGACTACATTTCTCACGCCCCTGTGCGTGCTGATTTCCTGGAATTCGATTCACGACCGGGTGAAGGAATTCTTCATCCTGCTCCTGATCATGGAAACGGCGCTGATCGGCGTGTTCACGTCGCTTGATTTGTTTCTCTTTTACTTCTTCTGGGAAGCCACTCTGATCCCGATGGCGCTGCTGATTGGAATTTTTGGCCACGAGCGCAAAATTTATGCCGCGGTGAAATTCTTCATGTACACCATGATCGGCTCGGTGTTCATGCTGGCGGCGATCCTTTGGCTTTACGCGCATACCGGCAGCTTTGACTTTGTGGTGGTTCGCGAACAGATCTTGAGCGGGGCGGTGCCGAAATTCCCGGCGGCGGCGCAGTTGCTCTTCCTCGGATTCTTCCTGGCCTTTGCGGTGAAGGTTCCCCTGTTTCCTTTTCACACATGGTTGCCGGATGCTCACGTAGAGGCGCCGACGGCGGGGTCGGTGCTGCTGGCGGGCGTGCTGCTCAAGATGGGGACCTACGGGCTGTTGCGCTTCAACCTTGGACTGTTCCCCGAGCAATCGCGGCAGAACGCCTGGTGGATCATGATTCTTGCCTTGATCGGAATCATCTATGGCGCGCTGGTGGCGATGGTCCAGCCCAACATGAAGAAGTTGATTGCGTATTCTTCGGTGAGCCATCTGGGATTTGTGGTGTTGGGAATCTTCAGCTTCACGCAGGCGGGATTGAATGGTGCGATGTTTGTAATGCTGGCGCATGGAGTTTCTACGGGCGCACTATTCATGCTGGCGGGAATCCTGCACGAACGGCGTCACACTTACGAGATCAAGGAGTTTGGCGGACTGGCTTCGCCCATGCCAGTATATGCCGCGTCGTATTTGGTGATCGTGCTGGCATCGGCGGGACTGCCGTTGCTGAATGGATTTATTGGTGAATTTCTGGTGTTGAGCGGTGCGTTTCAAGACAAGGCGATCTACGGCATACTCGGAGCCACGGGCATCATCTGGAGCGCGGTTTATCTGCTGTGGATGTATCAGCGAGTTTTCTACGGCAAGGTCACTCACGACGTGAACAATTCGTTGCAAGATCTCTCGGGATTCGAAAAATGGGCGGTGTGGCCGTGCGCGGTGGCGGCTCTGGTGATGGGAGTGGCTCCGATTATGTGGCTGGGCGCGATTGATCCGGCGGTTCAGGCAGCGCTCACACCGCTGGCGCGAGTGGCGAGCAGGGTGGTGGGACAATGATCAGCCTGACGGCGGTCGCTGAGACCGTGGTCGCAGGTCTCCTCCCGGCTTACTCGCAAGTGTTGCCGCAGAGTGGGGATTACGTTCGCATCCTGCCTGAAATTGTTCTGTCGGTCTTCGGCATCGTCGTAATGATGATGGAACCACTGCTTGACGAGAAAAGAGGTCAGAAGATTCTTGGCGTGATTGCGCTGATTGGTGCGCTGGCGGGAATTGCGGCGACATGGCTGATGGCGCAGTCCCCGGGGTTGGCCTTCTGGAACATGGTGGAGGTGGACGGATTCAGCGTCTTTTTTCACGTTTTGGTGATTGCGATTGCCGGAATCGTTATCCTTAGTTCCTATGAGTACATGACCGTGCAGCGGATCCGCGCCGGGGAATATTACGCGCTGATTCTTTTCGGCACTGTCGGCATGGCGCTGATGTCGTCGGCGGTGGAACTGGTTCTGATCTTCATCGCGCTCGAGATTTCCTCCATCTCTTCTTATGTGCTGACGGGGTTCCGGCGACACGAGGCTGCGAGCACGGAAGCTTCGCTGAAATATTTTCTGCTGGGTTCATTCGCCACGGCGTTTTTCTTGTACGGAGTGGCGATGATGTTTGGGGCCACGGGATCGACGAATATCGATCAAATCAGCAGAGCGTTGCAGACTGGACCGCTGCCGTTACTGGCGTTCGTTGCGGTGGCTCTTATGTTTGTGGGTTTGGGCTTCAAAGTGGCGGCGGCGCCGTTCCACGTGTGGACGCCCGACGTATACGAAGGAGCTCCGGCACCGATTGTAGGGCTGCTGTCGACGGCGCCCAAGGCGGCGGCCTTTGCAGTTCTGTTGCGCCTCGTGTTCGTGATCAAAGTGCCGGGAAGCTTCTGGTTGATCTGGCTTTCGGCGGCGCTCTCCATGACGTTGGGTAACGTGGGCGCGCTGGTGCAAAACAACGTGAAGAGATTGCTGGCTTACTCCTCGATCGCGCACGCCGGCTATTTGTTGGTTGCGTTCGCGGCTGCGCCGGTCCTGGGAATTTCGGCGGCCATGTTTTACACGGCGGCGTACGCCGCTATGAACCTGGGGGCTTTTGCCGTGGTCAGCCATTTTGCGAACGCCGGTGAGCGCTACGTGACCCTGGAGGACTATGAAGGGCTGGGACGCAGTTCCCCGTTGCTGGCAGCAACGCTTACCATTTTTCTTCTGTCGCTGATCGGGATCCCGATGACCGGAGGATTTTTTGCGAAGTTCTACGTTTTCGGCGCCGCCATAAAATCCAACCTGATCTGGCTGACGATCATCGGCGTGCTCAACGGCGGCGTCGGCGCTTATTACTACCTGCGCATCATCGTGACCATGTACATGCGTGAATCCCGAAAAGCAGTTCCCGTAACGCCACTTCCTTTTGCCCTCCGCCTGGCGCTGGTCTGCTGCCTCGTGGCGACGCTTTATCTCGGCTTGTTTCCTGGCCGCGTGCTGCACTATGCGCAGGACTCAGCGCAGCAACTGGTTCGACATTCCCGTCCCGAAACCTCTTTGTCCGCGCCCGTTTTGGGGCTGCGCGAACCTCTGTAACAAAAAGCGCATTGCTTGGGAAAATCCCCAATACTAGGGTTTGACAAGCGCCCGAAGCTGCGGCATGATGGGTCCACCGGTTTCCGTTCTTCCCTCGTGGGATAACTTATCGGATTGGAGGGAAAACATGTCCGAGCTCATGCGCAAGCTGTGGTTGGAGGATTCGGGGCAAGATATTGCCGAATATGCGGTTATGCTGGCAGTGATTCTAGTTCTGGTGGTGGGAACAATACGCTTGATCGGTTCCAACGCGAATAATGTTTTTTCGAACGCGGCGAGCTCGATTCAATAATTAGGACGAATTGCACAGCGGCAACGCTCGCGATAGCATGGCGGGAAGATTCCTTTATGGCACGATTTACCTACTTTACCGGGCAGTTTCGCTACTTCTGGTTTTACCGGAGTAGCGGCTGCGGCGGAACTTGCGGGGAGATCGAATCAGCCATGATCGACTAGATTCAAGCAAGTTCAGTCAAAAGCCGCGATTCAGAATCGCGGCTTTTGTTTTTTGCAACGAACCCTCAGGAGGTGCGGCCATGATCGTCAACATGTCAGAGAAAGCAACCGAACAGGAGATTGAGCACGTGATCGAGCGCATTCGCGAGGCGGGCTACCAGCCTCACGTTACGCGTGGAGTGGAGCGGACCATAGTGGCCGCGGTGGGAAACGGACGGCGCCACGAGATCGAGGCGTTGCAGGTGGCACCGGGCGTGGAAAATGTGGTCGCCATTGCGCAGCCGTTTAAGCTGGTCAGCCGCCAGGTTAAACCGGAGCGATCGGTGGTGAATGTCGGCGGAGTGGCCATTGGTGGTCCCGGAGTTGTGATCATCGCGGGGCCCTGCTCGGTGGAATCTCGTGAACAGTTGCTGGATACGGCGTATGCGGTAAAGCGCGCCGGCGCCACCATGCTGCGAGGCGGAGCTTACAAGCCGCGGACCTCTCCTTATGACTTTCAGGGGCTTGGACTGGAGGCGTTGAAGATTCTGCGAGAAGCTCGCGAGCTTTCCGGACTTCCGGTGGTGACGGAAGTGATGAGTACGGAAGATGTGGAGATCATTTGCGAACACGTCGACATGCTGCAGGTGGGGGCGCGCAATATGCAGAACTTCGCGCTGTTGCGCCGGTTGGCAACCGTGCAGAAGCCGGTGCTGTTAAAGCGTGGACCGTCGGCGACGGTGAAAGAATGGCTGCTCGCCGCGGAGTACTTGCTTTCCGGGGGAAACCATCAGGTGGTGCTCTGCGAGCGCGGCATCAAGACTTTCGAGACGGAAATGCGCAACACGTTTGATCTCGCCGCCGTGGCGCTGGCGCGTGATCTTTCTCATTTGCCGGTGATCGCCGATCCTTCGCATGGAACGGGTAAGCAGAGTTTGATTGCCGCAGTCTCGCGTGCGGCGGTTGCGGTTGGGGCGGACGGATTGATTATCGAAGTGCATCCTTGTCCGGAGAGGGCGCTTTCCGATGGGCCACAGTCGCTCGATTTTGCGGGATTCGAGAAAGTGATGAAGGCTATCTCGGAGCCACTGCGGAGGACGGCAGTGGTTACGGATATGGCGCAGGCATAGCCCCGGGAAAGATCACGGAGCAGTCTGGGCTTTGGGAAGCTTGATTCGCATGGCGGGATCGCCAAGCAGATTATAGGTTTTACGCACGGCGAGATCAGAGATTCCTGCCTTGGCCTTGAGGATGGCGTCTCCCAAAGCCGGTTGCGGGGAAATCATGGCGTCTTGCACGATCAGTTTGTCGAGAATGGTTTGGGGCGCGGCCGTGTTCAGGCCGCTTGAGGCAAGCACGGCTACGGCGCCTCCGTTCGGGGCCAGCATCAAAGTGACAGCGAGCGGTTCTTCGTAAACATCCTGGAAGAACCCATTCAGGCAGTCCATGATGAGGAATACCGGCAAGGAGCTTCCGTTGGTCAGTGAACTCACCGCAGAACTGTCGAAAAGGTTGTCGCCGGACCATTCGTCTTCGGAGCCGTGCCCCGCATAATTCACCAACAATTGTCCTGAGTTGATGGCGGTCAGAATCGCCTGCCGCGCATCGGGCGGGCTCATCGTGGTGGCGAAGACATCCGTGACCTGCATGGTTGAAGGCAGCTGAGCCTGAACCAGCTGACTGTCTTTGGTGAAGTTTTCGGTGTCGTTGACATCAGCTACCACGAGTGCCTGCGACGTCCACGCGCCATTGGTGGATGAGCCCTCGTAAGTAGCGATCCTTGTCGCCACGAGGTGGGCTTCGGCTGGGGTGCTCACGGGCAAGCGTCCGGTTGCGATGGTCGGCCTGCCGCTGTCATTGAAGTCGGAGAACCAGTCGTCGGAAGCGGTCATCAGCCCGGTCGAGGGAATGATTTTTGTGGGAACGAAATCCAGGTGGCCGAAGCCGAGATAGTTACGGGGATCAAGCGAGGCTCGGCCATTTAACAACAGATATCGCGGCTTGGTGTGCCAAGTCTTGATTGCCGTCTGCAAAAAGTCGCGGATGGCCTGGGGAGTACGTTCGCCGAAATTAAATTCGTCGTAGAGATCATCGACCAGGATAACTGCGGATGATTGTCCCTGCGCTTTGTGAGCGCGCAGCAGCGGATCCAACTCGCCGGCGAAGGCCTCTGCCGACACCATCACAATTTCGCTACCGGGCAGCGCACTGTGCCACTGCGAGGGGTGATTTGCCCGAATCCCGGCCACCGAATCGATCCGATCATCCGCTAAGGCCATCAGCGTGTGCTGGGTTGGGGCCGTCGGATTGGTTGTGCTCCATGGCACTTGAAATTCCGCCGTGTAGTCTGGCTTCGAGCTCGCATCCGGCACGACCTGGGCAGTTAGTTGCACCGGCTGATCCGGATTGGTGATGTCGAGGACGATCACAGCAGGTCGAGTGAAACCTCCGAGTTTGAGCGTATCCCCGGCGCGGCCGGTGAAGGTCAAGGCATCAGAGTCGGCGGCGTAGGAGTGGGGATACGTGATCTGGATCGACTGCACCAGGCTGATATCGTATTCTCCATTCTGCGAAGTCAAGGTGACGGTGTTCGTACCGTTATGCAACAGGCCCGGCGGCGCGTTCGCGTTGAATCTTCCCTTGGCTTGACCGGTGAAGGTCAGATCGCCCAGGCTCGTGCCGTTGAGTGCGATGGTTACATCGTGTGGAAAGGCAAGTATCGCGCCTTGCAGAATTACTTGCAGACGGGCGGGCTCTGTCGAGGTCATATCGACGTGGTTCACCTGCAGCGCTTGCTCGACGGCTGTGGGAGAAACGATGGGACCAAAGAAATTGTTGCCTTGAGCGGTGGTCAGTGCCGAGAAATATGTGGTGCGCGGCGCGAGTTCCACCGTGAAGGAGAAGGTGGCCGGAGGCTGATTGGAGCCAGCCGAGAACGGGAGATGGCGAATGCGCGCGCCGTACGATTCTTCCGACGCGAGCCAGTAGACTCGAGTGCCAGAGTATTGGGTATCGATTCCTGTACCGTAGAAACAAATGGTGGCCTGAGGCCCGAAACCTCCCGGGCCAGCCGAGGCGCCGGCGATTTGTATGGGCTGTTCGATGGCCTCGGCATAAAGATGGAGGAATGCCGGATCCACATTCGGGTTCAGGCCAGATTGGATCAGTTGCGGCTGCGTCACGCAGTGCCAGCCTTCATGCTTCACAAATATTTTGACGGCCGGGCGGGCAGCGAGCTCGAACTGCTTTTGCAATTGCGCAGCTGTGGGAACAGTATGCGGCAAAACGTTCTCAACGTTATGACTTAAGTTGTTGAGCGCGGGAGCAGGCTGCATCTGACTCAGTTGATGCACCGTGGCCGCTGACGCAACGTCGGTGGCAATCTGAGTATTGTTGGAAGCTGTGGCAGAATTGGAAGCTGTGGCAGAAACTGGCCCGTGCAGTATGCGAGTGCCGTTTACGTCCACATCTTCCAGCCAGTAAGGACCGCTGCCGACATTAGGGGAAGAATCGATCCAGCTATAAGTCTTGCCAGAGTGTTTAGGCAGCGCCCCGCTCATCAATAGGGCGGATCCTGCGATCAGCGAAGAATTCAATTGAACGCGCTCACCGCCCCGTTCGCGATAGACGTTAAATCCGAGATTGTGCGCTTCCCCGCCTGTCTTCCAACGAAGCACAACACGGTCCGTGCCGGTCCGGTCCTGGCCGCGCTGGGCGGAGAAAAACTCCAACTTAATGCTGGTCGGGGCGGTGATGATCTCAACCTGCGTGGAAAAGTTAGGTGAAGTCATCTGGTCCGCAGTCACCTGGGCCGTGTTGGTTGCGATCCCCGGCGCTGCAGCATTCGTGAGGATGGTGATTGTCGCCGTGCCGAGGTCGGCGATCGTTCCCAGCAGGCAGGTTACGGTGCCACCGGCCTCCGAACACGTGCCTGCCGTCGTAATGACTGGGGCCGAAAAGGTAACGTCGATGGGCAAGGGATCGGTTACGGTCACGTTGGTTGCGCTCGCGGGACCGTTATTGGTCACAACGAGGGTATAAGTCAGAGTATCGCCGCTGGGCACCATAGGACTTGGTGTGGCGGTCTTCGCAATGGTGACGCTCGCACTGTTCGGATTGGCCACAACTACCATGGCGGTCGCGGTGTTGCTGGTGAGATTCGGAACAATGTTGGTGGCGGTAGCCGTGACAGTTTCGGCGATCTGTGTGCCAGAAGCGGTGCTGGAACTCACTTGAAGGACCAGAGTGAAGTTGGCGGTAGCATTGAGAGCGAGAGTGGCGGCGGTGCAGGTGATGGTTCCGGCGGCATTGGTGCAGGTCCAGCCCGCAGGGGCGCTGATGGATTGGAAGCTGGTATTTGGCGGCGTGGTTTGGGTAAAGCTGGGAGACGCTGCGGCCAGTGGACCGTTATTGGTGACGCTCTGGGTATAGGTGACAATGCTGCCGGCGGCAACCGAAGTTGGCGCTGCCGAGTTGGTGGTGATCAGATCGGCTTGAGCCGCGGTCGCAACGACGTCCACTGCAATCGCGCTGTTGTTGGCTGGGTTCGGATCGGTCGTTGAGGAATTCGCAGTTGCGATGTCATTGATCGCCGTCCCGGCCGGAGTCCCCGTAGTTACCTTCACGACAACCGGGAAACTGGCTGTTCCTGGCGCGAAGCTGGGGTTTGTGCAGGTGATGGTGCCTGTGGTGCCGGCTATCGGAAGGATGCAAGACCATCCGCTCGGGAGCGGGGTTAACTGCACGAACGTCGTATTGGGAGGCGTGGTCTCGGTTAGACTGGCGCCAATTGCTGCGCTGGGTCCGGCATTGGTTACAACTTGCGTGTAAGTGATGTCGGCTCCGGCAAGTACTGGGACCGGGCTGGCGGAGTTCGTGACTGATAGGTCAGCCGAAGCTCCGACCTGCACGCTGGCTGAAGCGGTGTTGTTGGCGCAGGTGGGATCGCTGGCGGCGCAAGTGACGGAATCGGTTTCGTTGATGGTAGAACCGGAAGCCACGCTCGTGGCCACCTTCACAATGAAAGTGAAATTCGCCGTGGAATTCGCTGCGAGGCTGCCAGCGGTGTTGCAGGTGTAGGGCGATGCGGAAGTGCACGTCCATCCGGCTGGTCCGCTCAACGATACGAACGCAGTATTCGCGGGAAGAGTTTCGGTGAGGGTAGCACCGGTCACGGAGGCGGGGCCACCATTGGTTACGGTCTGCGCGTAAGTAATGTTGTTGCCGGCGGTCACCGGATTGGGACTGGCTGAGTTCGTAACGCTGAGATCTGCTTGCGTGGCGCTCGCTACAGCGATATTCAGCGTGGCGGAGTTGTTGTTCGGATTTGTGTCGTGAGTGGTGGTGGTGGCGGTGTCGGTATCGGTGATGATGGTTCCCGCAAGGGTACCCGCGTTCACAGTCACGGAAAAGACAAACGTGCTGATCGAACCCGGTGCCACGCTCGGATTGGTGCATCCCGTAACAAAAGAGGAACAGGTCCATCCCGGGGGAGCTCCGCTGATGAAGGCGCTGAAGGTGGTATTGGTCGGAATGGCTTCATTAAAAGACACGGTGCTGCAGTTGCTCGGGCCGTTGTTGGTCACGACTTGCGTGTAAGTGATGGTTCCACCGACCTGGACTGGGTTGGGCGTACCGGTGTTCGTGACGGCAAGGTCGCAAACGACCATGACTGGCATGGTAATCGTGGTGCTGTTGTTGGCTGAGTTAGGATCGCTGGTCGTGGAAGAAACCGAGGAGTTTGCCGTGATCGAAGCGACAGTGACACTTGGAGCCAGGTTCACGACAACCATGATGTTCGCCGACGCACCCAAGGCCAAGGTCGGGTCGCTGCAGGTTATGTTGCCCGTCCCGCCTACGGCCGGGGCTGTGCAGGTCCAACCAGCGGGAGCAGAGACGGAGAGGAACGTAGTATTGGTGGGCACCGCTTCCAGAAAACTAACGGCAGAAGCTGGCCCGGGACCATTGTTCGTCACCGTTTGTAAGTAGGTGATGTCATTCCCGGGGTAGACGGTGAGAGGCGTGGCCGATGTGCTCAGCGCAAGGTCGGCTTGCGCTGAGGAAGATGCGACTACGTCGGTGGCGGTCGAGGAATTGGCGCCGAAGGCCTGGTTCGTGGCAGTCACGGTCGCCGTGTCGGTGATGATTGTGCCGCTTGCCAGGGGGGTGTTCACCTTGTAGACCACGGTGAAGGTGCCGGAGGAACCCGCTGCCACGCTGGCGTTGGTGCAGACCGTGGGGAAGGCTGTGCAGGTCCAACCCGCGGCACCCGTGATCGAAACAAATGTGGTATTCGTCGGCGTTGCTTCGGTAAAGGTTGCAGCGGTGGCTGCTGCCGTCCCGGTGTTGGTGACGACCTGCGTGTAAGTGATATTGTTACCGGCCACGACCGGATTCGGTGAGGCAACGTTGGTCACGGATAATTGGGCTCCCGCAGTCGTCCCAACAATTGTGGATGCGGAGGCTGTGTTGTTCGCAGAATTCGGATCAGTCACCGAGGAACTGGCGGTGACGGTATCGGTTATCACGGTGCCATTCGCCGTCCCGGCCGTGACCTTCGTGATCAGGCTAAAAGTGGCGGCGGTGCTGCCGGCCATATTCAGGTCATTGCAGACGACGTTGCCGGTCCCTCCGACGGGTGGCGTAGTGCAACTCCAGTTGGCGGGCGCGGCAATGGAGACAAATGTGGTGTTCGCGGGAATAGCTTCAACCAACGAGGCGTTGTCCGCGGCGCTGGGACCGTTATTGGTGACGACCTGAGTGTAGGTGATGTTGCTGCCGGCAGCGACTGGATCCGGAGACGCGGTGTTGGTCACGCTGAGATCTGCGCTGGAGGACACAGTGGCGACATCGGTATAGGCGTCGTTCGACAGGTTGATTTCGCCGCCACCCCCGACGATGGCAGTGTTCGTTTCTGTGGCGGGAGCGGTTTGCGCGACATTGGCGTTGACGGTAATCGAGGGGTAAAAACTGTTCGCCGGCAAAACGGTCGAATTGATGCAACTTACGGTTTGAGATGCGATCGAACAAGCCCATCCCGTGCCGGTGGCGCTGGTGGGAGTAACGCCCAGGGGCAGCGTATCGTTCACCGTTACCATGGCATTGGTTGAACCGTAGGGGCTCAAGTTCTCGACAGGGATGGTGTAAGTGGCGGTCGAGCCGCGAGTAAATGTGGCCGGAGCATGGCTCTTGCTGAGCGTCATGTCGGGAGTGCATTGTGCGCCAGACTGCGTGCCCGATGTCGATGAGATCGAAGCGTTGGTGACGCTGGTGCCTGCAGCACCGGGGGTTGATCCGTAGGCCACGCCAGGATTTTCGGTGAGACCGTTAGGCCCGCCACTCACACTGACACTCGCCGGAGTGCCGGAAACGAGAACCACGCCGCCACCGCCGCCGCCGCCGGGGCCGTGCCGGTTGGCAAGACTATAGGCCTGAGACTGCCAAGCGTTGCCGCCGTTTCCGCCAGTGGCTTGCAGTGTGAGGCCGCTTTCCCCGCCATTTGCCGAGAGGACAACGAGGGTGCCGCCGGCTCCGCCGCCGCCACCGGCATCGTTGGCGGTGCCGTTGTAGGACGATGTGCCGTTGGCTGTCAGGGTCCCGGTTCCGCTGAGCGCGTAGGCGCGAATGATGATGATGCCGCCACCGGGCGATCCGCTGCTGGCTTGATTGTCGCCGTCGGAGTTGTTACGCGTTCCTGCGCCGCCTCCGCCGCCCATGGCGATGCGGTTGATTGTGGCGGGGAAAGTGGTGCCCCCTTCGCCGCCGACGCTCAGGTTCGTGTTCCATGAGTCGCCGCCGAAACCGCCAGCGCCGCCGTTCGCACCGCCACCGCCGCCGGCATTTTGGTCATTACCGCCGGGAGAGGCAGTTTGTGGATCAGCGTCGGTGCCACCACCGCCCGCATTTGCCGGGGCGCCTCGCGCCATGCTGCCGTCGGTTCCCGCGGTGCCGCTGGGATATCCAACGGTTGTGGTTGTTTGCAGGAAGGTTTGGTTCGACTCAACCCACATTGGCGTGCCTGCGATTCCCTCGCCTTTGGACGCATCCCAGCCAGCCTGGCCATTGCTTGCCGATCCCGTCGTCGTCGGGGTATAGGTGGCTGGCGATGGCTGCACGAAATCTGTGTTTTTGCCACCACCACCACTCATCTGTAGTCCCGCAGCGCCGCGGAAACCCTGACCACTTACCGAGACTGTGGCTCCATTGAGAGTCAGCGTGCTTGAAGTGTCCAGGACCAGGACTCCGCCCGTATTGCCATTCCACGCGAGGGCCGTGGGTGGAGTGGTCGCATTGAATGAAGCAGTGGTATATTGCGGCACCACGATGACCTGGTATGTGCTCTGCCCAGCGGTTGCCGAGGCTGCGGCGTGGTGATAGGTGAAAACGAGTCCGCCGCCAGTACCCGCGCCAGTAATGGTCAGGGTGCCACCGGTTGCTGGGACTGCGTTTTGCGCGGTGACAAATTCATAATCGCCGGCGCTATTGAGCGCGGTGAAACCTTGGCCGGTGTAGCTGTTCCCATACGCAACCGTATTCGAGTCATTGATGCTGGCGTCCTGCATCTGGATCACCAGCAAGAGATTGCCTGCAGCAATGGCGGTGCCAGCGCCGGTCGCGGCTCCCACAGGGATTGAGGTCGCTCCCGCCACCACGCTGGCCGTTCCCGGATAATAAGTGTTCAACATGCCGGTCAGAGGGGTGGTGGCGGGCGTGGCCTGGGAAACGTTAGCGCAGGCAGCCGACTGGACTGTTGCCACTGCCACATAAGTATTGTTTCCAGTATTCGGATCAGGCGGCGTACCTGAATCATTCACGACGGCCGTGTTGGAGTAGGAACCAGCGGCACTGGCGGTGACCGGAACGGCAATGGTTGCGATGGCTCCGCTGGCAAAGGGAGTCGGCAGCGTGCAGCTAATGGGTGCAGTACCCGTGCAAGTCGTCCCCCCGCTGGCAGTCACCGTTCCCAGCGTCAGATTGGCAGCAGCCCAGGTATCCGTCAGCACCACGTTATTCGCTGCTGAGGGGCCATTATTCGTGACAGTAATGTTGTAAGTAGTGGGCGATCCCAGAAAAACTGCGCTGCCCACGCTGATGGTGACTCCGATATCGGCAGAGGTTGGGTTAATCGATAGGGCTCCGAGCGACCAGTTGAATGGGCTGTTGGTGGTCGCCGTTCCAGCGTGCGTTTCCGTAACTCCGGCAGCGTTGCTACAGGTCAGCGTGGTCGCCGTGGATGCGGTACACGTGAATGTACCGTTGTTACCGGCATTGGTGAACCCGGCGATAACGAAGCTGTCGCCAGCGAAGCCATTGCCTGTTCCGCCTGTGATCGTGCCCGCGTAAACGGCGCTGGTGCTGGTCCCGGTCGCAACAGCGGCCGTTCCCGGATCGGTTTCCGTAACCCCGGCTTTGTTGCTGACTGTCAGTGTAGTCGCCGTGGATGCGTTAACCACGAATGTTCCATTGTTGGCGGCGTTGGTGAATCCGCTCACAACAACGGTGTCACCAAGGAATGCATTGCCGGCACCGCCGGTGATCGTGCCTGTGTAGATGGTAGTGGTCACAGTTGCCGTTCCAGCGTGCACTTGCGCAACCCCGGCCGCGTTGTTGAGTGTGATTGTGGTCGCCGTGGACGCAGTGCAGGTGAACGTTCCGTTGTCGGCCGCGACAGTGAAACCCGCCACCACAACCGTGTCCCCGACCAAAGCGTTGCCGGCGCCGCCGGTGATCGTTCCGGTGTAAACAGTTTTGCCGCCCGCGGCATTCGCCGCCGACGTGAGAGTGAGCGGGGCGGTGTTGGGTGCAACGGATGTGAGATTGAATGCGACGCCGTTGGGCACAACGGATGTGAGATTGAGGGTCTCGTTGAAACTTTCCGAAAGGGGCACGCTGGGCGCACCGGTTCTAGTGCTGGCTGTGCCGACTATATCCTGATTTGCATTGGGAGTCGTATTCCCGGATCTTATGTTCCACTGCGAAACCTGGGGACCATTTACCGTGATTGTCCCCAATCCTACCGCCAGAGTGTCAAACACCATCCCATTGACGACGCTCGGGACGTCCAGTTGAGAATTCGTCGCGGCTGCGCCATTTGCCGAGACGAACGGACTAAGCGGCACAGTCTGATCGACGCCGGTGAAGACAGTCGCTCCCGCCGTTACGCCGACAGTTGCAGCCGCGGGGATACTGACGGAAACGACGATTGGCAGGTTGGTACCGTTGGGGGGATTGAGCAGATACCACATTTCTACGCGACGCGTGATTCCGGTATCGTTATGCGCACCGACGAACGTGAGGGCTGCGCCGTTGTAAGTGACGCCGGTGACGGTGGTCGTGGGGCTGTTTGTGATGTTCATCGAAACGCCAACGAGCAGCGCCCGATTTACCGTGGCTGATGTGGTGTGAGTGAAAGTCAGTGTCTGCGTGCCCGGCCCGGTGAGATCTGCCGTAGTATTCGTGCTGGGGCTGGTGTCGACCGCGACCTGAGCGCGGGAGGCTGGCGCCGCGAGAACGAGAATCAGGCCTAACGCGCCTAGCAAGAGTCCCGATCGGCGCAGGAGCTTGCCCCCTAGATATTGCCCGCGTGCCGCCGCTTGCAGCAGTTTGCCGCCGACTCCTTTTAGTTCTGTTGGCACAGATTTTTTTCCTAATTTCACTTCTTTGGCGACGACAAGACCGAGAATCTGGTCGCCGCGCACTGGGAGGTCGTTTTGCTGTCCGGAATCGCCGCGGGTAATGAACAAATTCTTGTTATGATCGGCAAGCACAAGGCGGTGAACGCGGAAGCCGCTATTACCTTTTGCAAGTACAATATCGCCCTTTCGTAATTTGCTCACGATTACGGCAGCAACGTGGACAATCTGGCGGTCACGGATGCATGGGAACATGCTGGCGCCACGGGCTTCGAAGCGGACGCTCAATCCCTTATTCAGCAAATCGCGGCTGAGAGCCTCGAACTTTTCCGAATCAGACTTGCTGCTAATCATTGAAGTAGAGAATTCTGCCGACGGCACGTTCGTCGGGCTCGAAAGAGTAGCGATAGCAAGGGACAGAATCAGCGACTCGCTGCAGAAAGCTCAACGCGGAGTCGACATATTCGTGGCGATGAAATGGAACAAAGGCGCGCGCGAACAGTTCCGCGACCATCTGGCTGGGCGGCAGACGCGTGAGAACATTGCCGTGTCCGTGCTCTAGAACGAAGATACGTTGTAGCGGGGCGCGCTGCGGCAGAGCGAATGCGGCCTCGCCATGCCAGGGCGTGCCGTACATGAAAATCTGGGTTCCATCTTCACTAATCGAATGTTCGCGAACAATGATGCGGTCGTCGCTCAGGATTTCTACTTTGTGAAGCGACGACCACAGACGAGCCGTTGTACTTTTGCCCGCGCCGGAGTGGCCGACAAACAAGTTGCTGGCGCCGTCGGGACCGACGATTCCGACGCCGTGGAGCTCGATAGCGCGCTCTTGCGTGAGGCGATGGGTAATGAGCAGTTCATCCAGTGGATACTCCAAAGTATCCGCGGGATATGCGGCCGCGGCAAAGCTTTCTTCGCTCATCTGCACCGTGATTCGACGAAAACTCAAATCCGTAAGCAGTCTCTTGTATGGCCATCTTCCCAAGCGTGGCGTTTTGAAGTCGAATTGGAACTCACCGTGGTTTTCGTACAGACGCCAAATGGAGCCGGATTCGAAAAGCATCCGTCCCCGGCCCGGAGGAAGGTTGTCGACCCACTCAACCCGGATATTGATATCCGACTCTCCCGCTTCGATTCGAAAGGGCTCTAAGGGAGGCGTCAGCGACACATCATTGGCGGTAGTTCCGCTCAATAGGACCGACAAGCCTCCGACCCGGAAAGCGCTGCGGTGGGCTGCACCGATTTCCGCACGACGGGAGAGCGCTGGCGCAAAGGTGTCGCTCACTTGCTTTAGTTCTTCGGTGGGCATCTTCATGATCCCAACGACATACAGCCGCCCACCAGCATCTCACACGGCCCGGTCATCCCATTGCCAGCAGGGCCGCTTCCCCCCGAAATCTTGCAGTTTCCCAGGACTGCTTCCTCCGGGCGAAGGCTAATTGTTCTTAGCTGCGGCGGTTCGTACGATTTCATGCCGTCGACTTGTTTCGATCCTTGTTCCATTCAGCCCTCGTTTTTGTCGTCCGGTCAGTGACCTCCACAGCTTCCGCAGCCTGTGGTCGAGCCCTGGTTATTCAAAATCTGAAAGATTTGCTGTGGCCCTGCCCAGCTCTCCACATCGATTTCCTTGCTTCGAATCCGGCGAGCCGACTCCATCACTTCCCCGTGCTGGCTGCCGCCGAGGCAAAATTCACATTCTCCATGATCGGGGACCACAAGTCCTATCGCCGCTGCCCGTAGATGTGCAACGTTGCAAAGAAATTCGACAGGGCTTTCGCGGTCGCCGTTTTCCATTTCGCCGTTAGCCGGACACATTCCACACAGCGACTGTATACGACACCGAACGCACTTCGTAATCCTCGTTCGTTTGCGCGTTCGTAAATGCAGGAGCGACTCCTCCCAGACTTGCCTCACTCCAGCCCCTCGAATGCTAAAGGTATCCTGCTGCGAAATAACACAAATGCCGATTTCGCCATAGGCGTTCACTGCGAACGAATTCATACCACCACCACATGAATAAACGGTCTCACTTTGCATTCCGTTCGGCGGGTTCACCACATCGCGCTCGGCCAGCCTGCGATATTCATCTATTCTCTCTGGCGCGTGAAAATCAAGCGCCACGACTTCTTCCGGCATTAGCCTCACCGCGAGCGGGCTTTGCGAGCAGTCAATGCGTGGATTGATCTGGCCGTCAAATTTAAATTCGACACAGAGTTCTTGCTCCGCGAACTGCTTCATCGCGAAGATTTCATGTTTGTTAATGCTAGTTGCCACCGTCTTCAACTTGAGTGGTAGTCCACGCTCGCGCAGCAGTTTGATTCCGCGCAGACAGCGGTCATAGGATCCGGGAATTGCGGTCAGCGCTTCGTAGGTTTCGCGGGTGCGGCCGTACAGAGTGATCTCGATGGCGAAGGGTGGCCAAGCGACCAGATAGTCTGCGATCTTTTCGTTGATGAGCGTGCCGTTGGTGAAAAGGGTAATGAGAAAACCCTTTTTCTTGGCGTAGGTGTAAATCTCAAGAAAATCTTTGCGGGCGAAAATTTCGCCACCAGTATAGAGAAGCCAGAAGCAGCCCATGTCGACCAACTCGTCGAGCATGCGGAAGTGCTCTTCCGTGGTCAACTCACGACTGCGGGCATCCTGATCTCCCATGGGAAGATTGTTGTAGCAGTGCTGACACTCGAGCGGACAGCGGCGGGTAACCTCGATGGAAACCTGCATGGGCACACGCTGGCCGGATTGGCGCTGGTGCAGGTCCCTGCTGAATGCTCCGTAGCTCAGTTGTTCCATGGTCCCTCTGGATATTCGAATGACGACTTGTCCGAGTGGCGCTCGTCCATAATCGTCTGCACTATCATTGCGTGCCCGCCGACCGCATTTCTTCTCGTTCTGAAAAATTGAGAGCAGCCAGCGAGTCTTCTTGGCGCTCCTCGACCAAACCTACCGAGAGCGTGTCCCTTAGAAACTGCTTCACATCTCGCTCCGCCTGCTCGTAGCTGACCGCATATTCTTGCTGTACGGCGCTAATCAGTTGTGCAACGCTTTTGGGAGATTCCATGGACTGCCAGATCAGAGATCCGCTTTCGTTGAAACTGTAGATCGAGGCCAGATCTCCAACCTTGCCGCGCACCGGAACGATCAAAGTTTCCCCGGCGACGCGGCGTGAAACGACGGCTTGGGAGCGTACGTAAACTGGCTCCAGATGCGGCCCGCATTGGCCTTCGACGAATTCCGTTTTTCGTAACAAAGTTATGTCCATAGAATATTAAGAGAAACATCCTCAGCTTTTGATTACCGCAGAACCGTAGACGTAAAGCAATCGTGGATGGGCCCAGGTACCGCGTTAGTTATCGGCTTTGGAGGGTCGCAAGAAAGGCCTTGGCTTTAACGGTGACAGGGCGGCGAATGTTCTGGAAACACTTTGGCGGCCCGGGCGAACCGGGCGACGCAAAACCGGCATCGCGGCTAGCGCGAGCCGACTACATGATGCGCTTTGGCTCCAGAGCCCGATCTACCACCAGTTCGGGATGGAGCCGTCGGAAGGTTTCGGTCACATGACAGTTCCAGCAAATTGGGCGATGAGTGGAAAACACTTCAGGGAGTTGTTCGGGACGGAGCTCTCTCCACTCGACTGATTTGTGGTCGGGCCCGAGTAACGCCGGCGCGTGGTCCAAGTGCTGAAGCTTGCCGAAGGTCTTGCGACAGAAGGCGCATTGCTTGCCTTCATACCAATTCGAAACGATATTCCAGACCAGACAGTTTTCCGGGCTCACTTCAATTTGCCGCAGACATTCCTGACCGCAATCCTGTCGCTCGGGCCAGCGCGAGCATTCGGTCAGGTGTAGCGTGGGCTCGGCGAGAAAAGCGCCGATGGCGGCTTCACCCGCCGCCACGTCGACCGCGGCTGCTTTGTGGCTTTCGGGGCAAGTGATGAGGCGCTTGCCGCGGTATCCAAAATACGTTCGTATGCCGGGGATTGCGCGAAATACGAACAATCCCACCGCCGCCGTAACCACCACAATGGCGGCCAAAATTGTTCCAGTCATACCTCACCTCAAAACCAGCGACATGCTGATGTCTAGCTTCGAGCAGCATGCGCTCGGTGAAGATTCGGAGTGACGCCAAGGGCATTTAGGCCCGCGGCATCACTCCAAATCATTTCCCTCACTTCACTTTCCTCACTTCACTTCCCGGTAGAAGAGTTATTAGTCTTCTACGGTTACTGACTCCGCGTTCTCTTCGGCCTTGCGGAGCTGAAGGTAAGATTCGTTCTCCTGGGCGTCGACCACGGCGATCGCGGCTACGTCGACGATCTCTTCGACCTGAGCACCCCGGTGCAGAACGTGCACGGGACGACTCATTCCCATGAGAATTGGACCAATGGTTTCGCATCCGCCGATCTTTGCCACCAGCTTGCACGCGATGTTGGCGGAAGCAAGGTCGGGGAAGATCAGGACATTGGCGCCACCCTTCAGCGCGCTGAAGGGATAGGATTGCTCGATGATTTCCGGCGACAATGCCTCGTCGGCCATGATCTCTCCATCCACGATCAGGGTTGGATCAGCGAAGTACAACAATTCCACCGCTTTTCGAACCTTGGTGCAGATGGGATGATCGACGCTGCCGAAACTGGAGAATGACAGGATGGCGACCCGGGGATGGACATCGAAACGGCGTGCGAGGTGCGCGGTGCACAAGGCGATTTCCACCAGGTCTTCCGCGGTGGGCTCGATGTTCACGCTGGCATCGGCCAGGAACAGCACGTCGCCTTTATGCGTGATCAGGACATAGCAGCCGGACACCCGGTGGAAGCCTTCGCGCATGCGCACGATTTGCAATGCCGGACGAATGGTATCGGAGAAATGTTGCGTCACACCGGAGACCAGTGCGTCGGCATCTCCCATGTGAACCATCATCGAACCGAAAACGTTTCGATCGTTGATGAGTGTCTGTGCTTCATTCAGGGTTACGCCCCGGCGCTGCCGCAGGCGGAATAATTCCTGAATGTAAAATTCGCGCAGTTCCGATTCTCCGGGATTAACAATCTTCATGCCCTTAAGGCTGAGGCCGAGTTCCTTAGCGCGGGCTTGGATCGCGGTAGAGTTGCCCAGCAGAATTGGCTTGGCGATCTTCTCCTCGACCAGAGAGTGGCATGCACGGAGGACTTTTTCGTTTTCGCCCTCTGGGAATACCACTTGCTTAGGATTAGCCTGCGCCTTGTGAATCATGGAGCGTTCCACTTCGTGGGCCTTGCCCAGCCTGCTCTCCAGTTGCTCGCGGTACGCCACGAGATCGACGGGTTCCTGGGCCACGCCGGTGCGCATCGCGGCCTCGGCAACGGCGGAAGCCTCCCATACCAGCACGCGGGTATCAAACAAAGTCGGGATCAGATACTCGCGGCCGAAGCTCAGCCTTTCCACGCCGTAGGCGCGGCAGACCGAGTCTGGAACATCTTCTTTAGCCAACGCGGCCAGGGCTCGTGTAGCTGCCAACTTCATTTCTTCATTGATGGCGGTGGCACGCACGTCCAACGCACCGCGGAAGATGAAGGGAAAACCGAGCACGTTGTTGACCTGATTGGGATAGTCGGAGCGACCGGTGGCCATGATGATGTCGCTGCGGCAGGCCTTCGCCTCTTCGTATGTGATCTCAGGATCGGGGTTGGCCATGGCGAATACGATTGGATTCGCAGCCATAGAACGCACCATGTCCGGAGTCACAGCGCCTTTCACCGACAATCCAACAAAAACATCGGCACCTTGCATGGCATCCGCCAGGGTTCGCCGGTCGGTTGGCTGGGCGAAGCGCTCTTTGTATGGGTTCATGCCTTCGGTGCGGCCTTTGTAGATGACACCCTTGGTGTCGCAGAAAAGAATGTTCTCGTGCTTCACGCCCAGCCGTACGTAGTGTTCGGCGGTGGCAACGCCAGCGGCGCCGGCGCCGTTGAAGACTACGCGAACGCTGCCGATCTCTTTGCCAACGATTTCCAGAGCATTCAGCAGCGCGGCTCCGGTGATGATCGCCGTGCCATGCTGATCGTCGTGGAAAACCGGAATCTTCATGGTCTTGCGCAGAGTCTCTTCGATGTGGAAACACTCCGGGGCTTTGATGTCCTCGAGATTAATGCCGCCGAAGGTAGGTTCGAGAAGCTGGCAGACCTTGATGATCTCTTCGGGATCGTGAGTATTGAGTTCGATGTCGAACACATTCACGTCGGCGAATCTTTTGAACAGCACGGCCTTCCCTTCCATGACGGGCTTGCCGGCCAGAGCGCCGATATCGCCGAGACCCAGGACGGCGGATCCATTGGTTACAACTGCAACCAGGTTGCCGCGTCCGGTGTAACTGAAAGCGTCGTGCGGATTCTTGTTGATGGCAAGACAGGGCTGGGCCACGCCGGGGGTGTAGGCCAGGCTGAGGTCGCGCTGGGTGCGGCAGGGCTTGGTGGGAGTGACTTCGATTTTTCCGGGCTGGGGGCTGCTGTGATAATCCAAAGCTTGTTGTTTGGTGATCATTACTTCCTCCGTGATCTTTTCTTGCTGCCCCGACCCCGGGTTCCGGTGGCCGGGTTCTATTCCTTCGGGCTCCGCCGCCATACAGGCACGTTCGGGTTCCAGTGGTGAACCTCTTTGTTAAAATCCCTGCTCGGCGACTGGGGTGCAACAGTGGTAAGTTCGGCCGACCGAGATTGCAATAGGTTGGCGACGTAGCTCTCAACTTGTTGGCGAATCTTAGGATCGCGCAAGGCCTCCAACAGTTCCGGCTTAATGATGTGGGTGAAACCAGCGCACAACGGACACTTCACTAAATCGTCATTCACCATTTGCAACCCCCCGGAAGGATCGCGGCCGACGAGGTGGTTCCTCACCGCGCTCCCGGCTTCATTAGAGTCTTGGTCGAGTGGACTGGCAGTGACAAGAGTCGCGGGGATAGGTGACCCGGGTCACAAGGGGCGAAGAACGCGATTGCCAGCCTCACCACTGGCCGTTCGTTAGATAGTCGTGGATCGACTTGGCGGCGCGGCGGCCAGCGCCCATGGCGAGGATCACGGTAGCGGCGCCGGTGACGATGTCACCGCCGGCGAAGACTCCGGGACGGGTGGTACGCTGGGTCTCGGAATCGGCCTGGATGTAACCGCGTTTGTCGGTACCTAGACCTGGCGTGGTGCTTTGGACGATGGGATTGGCGGTAGTACCGATCGCCATGATCGCGACGGATAGTGGCAAATCAAATTCGGAGCCTTTAATGGGAACTGGTCTGCGGCGTCCGGAAGAATCCGGTTCGCCTAATTCCATGCGCACGCAGCGCGCTCCGGTCAGCCAGCCTTTGCCATCGGAAAGAAATTCCACAGGCGCGGTCAGCATCTGGAAATCGATTCCCTCTTGCCGGGCATGATGGACTTCTTCGGCGCGCGCGGGCATTTCCGCATCGCTGCGGCGATAGATGACGTAAGCCTTGCGCGCTCCCAGGCGCAGCGCCGAGCGAATCGCGTCGAGCGCGGTATTGCCACCACCGATTACGGCAACGTCTTTGCCATGCAGGTCGACCATGGGCTCGTCGTAGGTGGGAAACTTGTAGGCCTTCATCAGGTTGATGCGTGTCAGAAATTCGTTGGCCGAGTAGACCCCGTTGAAATGCTCGCCGGGAATGCCCATGAACTGGGGCAGGCCAGCGCCCGTGCCGATATAGACGGCATCGAATCCCTCTTCGTGCATGAGTTCATCGATGGTGAGGGTGCGGCCGACGACTACATCTGTCTCAAATTCAACACCCATTTCGCGCATGTAGTCGAGTTGCTCGCGGATGATTTGCTTGGGCAGGCGGAACTCGGGGATGCCGTAGACGAGCACTCCGCCCAACTCGTGCAGAGCCTCGAAGACTCGCACCTTGTGGCCTTTCTGAATCAGGTCTCCGGCTACCGTGAGGCCCGACGGACCGCTGCCCACCACTGCAACTTTCTTTCCGGTGGGTGGTAGGTTGGGTAGGATATGTGTGCCCATGCGCTGCTCGTAATCGGCGACAAAGCGCTCCAGGTAGCCGATGCCGAGCGGCTTCACTTTCTTGGACAGCAGGCACTTGCCTTCGCAGTGATCTTCCTGCGGGCAGACTCGTCCGGTCACCGCTGGCAGCACGTTGTCTTGGCGAATCTTTGCGGCGGCTCCGAGGAAGTCCCCAGCGACGATCAGTTCCACGAACTCCTTCACCTTCACACCCACAGGACAGTTGTCTGTGCAGGTTGGTTTGGCGCACTCCAGGCAGCGCAGCGCTTCCTGCCGTGCCAGTTCAGGGCTGTAGCCGAGATTCACTTCGCTGAAATTCTTGTTGCGCTCATCGGCGGGCTGCTCGGGCATGAGCTGCCGGGGAACCTTCATGCGCGCCTTCATTGGCAACGGGTTGAGAGATTTGTTTGGGGTCGGACTCATCGTTCACCTTTGTGCGCCACAGCGCAGGATTCTTCACCATCTTTTTCTCCAGCCGCGGCTTTCTCGGCCGCCGCGCGCTGGTACTCGGCCAGCGAGCGCTGTTCGGCATCGCGATACATTGAGTTGCGCTGCACCAGCACTTCGAAATTCACTTTGTGCGCGTCGAACTCCGGTCCGTCGACGCAGGCGAATTCGCTTTTGCCGTCGATCGGCACGCGGCAGCCGCCGCACATTCCGGTGCCATCGATCATGATCGGGTTCAGGCTGACTAAAGTGCGGATGTTTTCTTTGCGCGTGAGTTCAGCGACAGCTCGCATCATGACGATCGGTCCGATTGCGAGCACAAGATCGATGCGGGTTCCGTTCTGAATGAGCTGGCGAAGTTTGTCGGTGACGAATCCCTTGTCAGCGTAGCTGCCGTCGTCGGTGGTGATCATCACCGCGTCGCTCACGGCGCGCAGTTCCTGCTCGAGAATCACCAGTTCCATGGTGCGGGCGCCGACGATGGAGATCACGCGGTTGCCCGCCCGCTTATATGCGGCCGCTGAGGGATAGGCCATGGCCGTGCCGACGCCGCCGCCGACTACTACGACGGTGCCGAACTTCTCGATTTCGGAGGGCTTTCCGAGAGGGCCGACTACATCGAGAATGGTGTCACCAGTATTCAGCGAATTGAGCAAATGGGTGGTTTTTCCGATCGACTGAACCACGATGCTGATGGTGCCGCGCTCCGGGTCTGAGTTCTCGATGGTCACGGGAATGCGCTCGCCTTCTTCGTAAATGCGAAGAATCACAAACTGGCCAGGCTTCTGTTTGCGGGCGATGCGGGGAGCTTCCAGGACGAAGCGTTTGATGCCGGGGGCGATGAATTGTGCGAGGGTGATTTTGAACACGGGCGCTCCGGTTTAGCGAATCACCTATTGATTCTGAGTGGGCAGGGCTAGAGCGGCAGTGACCAAGATCACAAGTGCTTGTAAGCAGAGTGGCGAATTGATCGTCGAGGTCCAGTGCCGGGGCGGCCACTTCAGGCTTACGCGGGCACCGTCAGGACCGGGCAGGCGGCGTGGGCCACGACGCGGTGTACGGTCGACCATGGCAAATGCGTGGCGCCTTCGGCGGGACGCGCTCCCAGCACAATCAGATCGGCGTCGCGTTCCGCGGCCGTGTCTAGGATGCATTCGGAGGCCGTCCCGAACTCCATCATGATTTCCGGAGGGTACGCCAGCGACGCATCCTTAGGAACCAACGCCTGCAGCTTCTGGACTCCATCTTCAATTGGCCCTGGACGGGTATCCCAGTTCGCGTACTGTTCAATGACGTGCATGAGCGTGAGCTGCGCCCTGAACTGTTCTGCCAGCCCCACTGCCACCGGGGCGACGATCATTGCGCCAGTCGTAAAGTTAGTGGCGAACACGATTTGTCGCAGTTCCAGTTCGACGGGCGCCAGTTCCCTTCCCTTGGTCTGAAATTCCTGAAGCTTAGCCCGTCCTGCGACCTTGGGTCCGACGGTTAGAACCGGGCAAGGCAGGTGCCGCATGATGTCTTCGGCAACCGAACCCAACAGGAGCTTTTCTAATCCGGTACGGCCATGGCTTCCCACCACGATCAAATCAATTGCGTTTTCCTTAACGATACTGCTCAGATTCGTCCAAACCTGCCCATGGCGCACGTAGGTTCGGTGAGGAATTCCTTCAAGCCTGGTTGTGATCCGCTGGATCCTCTCCTGAGCGTCGCTGTGGGCATCCTCGTAGAGAGTGCCGACGCTCACGTAGTCGACTCCACCCGTCATCAGGAGCACGCTGGAATCGGAGAGGACGTGCGCGACGTGCAACGTGCTACCGAAGTGGCGGCTGATGGCGGTGGCGTAAGGAAGAGCTGATTCCGATGTGGGTGAGAAGTCGGTTGCGAACAGGACGTTCTTAACGGAGATCGCGGCGGATCGCTTCTCGGTTTCGGGTGGGCTTTGCTTATGATCCAGGACTGCCATACGACACCTCCGCACCCGAGTTCAGGGTTACACTTTGTCCAGATTTCGGCGATGCGTGATGTCACTTCTTAGTGTGATTGCGGTCACAAGAGGGCGGCAGAAGCCACGTCCTTTCAAAGCTGTAGAGAGGATGCTGGCGAATCTGCGACAACCGCGCTAAAGGTCGAGATAGGCTCGCACCGAAGTCATGTCTTCGCCGGTACGAACGCGAAAGCCCAGGCGTTTCATGACGATCTGCATGGCTACATTGTCGGTCAGCATTTCAGCGGAGACCTGGCTCAACTTTTCATCACGGGCGACTTCGACGACTCGGCGGAGCAATTCCTGTCCCAATCCGTGTTTTTGATATCGATCGGAAACCAGCACGGCGACTTCCGCCTCATTCCTGCCGTGCAGTTTGCTCAGGCGGCCGACAGCTATGATCCGGCGCTCCCCGGTGACGGGATCGGTGAATTCGGCGACTAGCGCCATCTCGCGGTCGTAATCTCCGAAGCAGATTTTCAGCAGCCGCTCGTGAGCTATGCGGCGACTCAGGCTGAGGGAACAGAAATATCGGAGATAGACGCTTTGATCGGAGAGCGTTTCGTGAAGCTTGACCATGAGCGGTTCGTCTTCCGGGCGGATGGGACGGATGGTGACCTGATTTCCGTCTCGCATGGTCCAGCGCGCAACATACTGCAAGGGATAGGGACGGATGGCGGGCTTGGGAAGATCATCTAACGCCACGGCAGGCGCGTGCAGCACGATTCTGGCATCCAGGGCCAGCAGGCGTTCTGCTGAGGCCAGCAGAGGGTTGATATCGATTTCGGCAATTGAGCGCTGTTCGAGCACGAGTTGACTGAAGCGGACCAGCAGCTGCTCGAGAGCCATCATATTCACTGGCTTGCGACCGCGAACTCCCTTGAGCGCGGTGAAGATTTTTGTTTGCTCCATCATCCTTTGCGCGAGCGTTGTTTTCAGTGGCGGAAGCGCGAGGGCACGGTCTCGATATACTTCGACAAGCTGGCCACCTGAACCGAACAGGATTACCGGGCCAAACTGCGGATCGATGCTGCTGCCGAGAATCAATTCGTAGCCATCGAGCTTGACCATTGGCTGCACGGTAACCCCGGAGAATTGATTGGCGCTAGCCTTCTCGGCCACGGAGGACTGAATGGTGCGATAGGCGGAGCGGACGGCCGCTTCATCCTGCAAATTGAGTTTGACTCCACCCACATCCGTCTTGTGAGTGATGGTTTCAGAAAAGACTTTCAACACAACTGGGAAGCCGAGCTTAGAAGCCAGCGCGACCGCTTCATCTTCCGTGCGCGCGATCTGCGTCTCTACCGTGGGGATGCCGTAGAGCGACAACAATTGCTTCGACTCAAGCTCGGTAAGGAGAACGCGGCCGCCATTGCGCGCATTGTTTATGATCTGCTCGACCTGTTTGCGGGACGAGTCGGCGAGTTCGGAATTTTCCGCGAGCGCGGGCGTTTCGTAGAGTCCGCGCAGATTGTAGGTGTAGCGCCACATGTAGGTGAAGGCTCGCACCGCGGTGTCGGGAAAGGGGAAGGTGGGAATGCCCGCTGAATTCAGGGCCGCTTCGCCGCCAGCAATGCTGTTTCCTCCCATCCAGCTGGCGAGCACAGGCTTGCCATATTCCTTGGCGTAGGGCTTGAGACGTTCGGCAATATGCAAAGGATCGGTCATCCCCTGCGGAGCAAGGATGACGAGCAGTCCGTCGCTCTTCGGATCTTGAGAAGCAATTTCGAGAGCACGAGCATAGCGCTCGGGATCGGCATCACCGAGGACGTCAATCGGATTGTTATGACTCCAGTGGGCGGGAAGAAAGTCATTCAACCGTTCCAAGCTTTCGGGAGAGAGTTCAGCCAGTTCTCCACCATTCGCCACCAGTGCGTCGGTGGCGAGCACGGCAGGTCCGCCGGCATTGGTAAGGATGGTGAGCCGGGGGCCCTTGGGACGGGGCTGTCGGCCTAGCACTTCCGCCATGTAGAAGAGGTCTGCGATGTTATGCACGCGCAAGACGCCGGAACGGCGAAAGGCTGCGTCTAGCACCTCGTCGCTGCCGGTAAGCGCTCCGGTGTGGGAGGCAGCGGCGCGCGAGGCGGCTTCCGAACGGCCGGCTTTAATTACGATGATTGGCTTGCTGAGGGCGACTTCCCGCGCTGCCGACAAGAACGAGCGCGCATCTCCAACCGACTCCATATAGAGCAGGATGCTCTTGGTGTGCGGATCATCGCCAAAGTAGTAAATCAAATCTCCCCAGCCTACATCCAGCATGGATCCGGTCGAGACAATCGCGCTGAACCCGACTTGTTCACGATGGCTCCAGTCGAGAATGGCGCTCAAGAGAGCTCCACTTTGACTGAGGAATGCGACGCTGCCGGCCTGGGGTGGATCTTTGGCGAAGGTAGCATTCAACCCAATCGTCGGATTCATGATTCCAAGACAATTGGGACCGATTAGACGAAGAGAACTCCGCTTCAGCTGATCTCTTATCTGCTGTTCGAGCGCAGCGCCTTCCGCACCACGCTCCTTAAATCCGGCAGAAATCACGACCGCGGCCTTGGCACCGGCCTCTATGCACTCTGCAATGACGGGACCGACCGTAACTGCCGGAGTAGCGACCACAGCCAGGTCCACGGGCTGAGGAATGTCGCGAATGCTCTTATAGGCTTTGTGTCCGAGCACTTCCTCGTGCTTGGCGTTTACGGCGTAAATCTTTCCGCGAAAGGTGTCGCGCAACAGGTTTTCTAGAACGGTTCGACCTACCGTGCCAGGACGACTGGTCGCACCAATGACGGCCACCGAAGCTGGGGAAAACATGGCGTCCAGGCCGTGTTTTTGCGGAGTCTTCTGCTGCTCTTCGCTCTGTAGCGCTAATTCCATTGGTCCATCCTTCGTTGAGCTCACGGGTCTCCGCTTTCCTCAATTTGCAGGGTTACGGTCTACCCACTTCTTGAGGATAGCCTAATTATGGGTGTGACATTAGAACGAATGGGCGGCCTCAAACCACAGGCACGGCAACCGCCACGAGGGGCTCGAAAACCTGCTGAACTGCGAGTGCACGCGACACAACGCACTGGTTCCTGGCCGTATTCAGAAGCCTGAGCGCCCGGGCGCGTTCTGCTTCATCAGGAATCACCAGATTTGCGCGGATGGAGATTTCGGCGAAGCTGTAGCCGGTGGCAGCATTCTTGAGCACACCTTCCACTTCTACCTGAAGATCGGTATGCTCAAATTTTGCGTTTTCCGCCAGCGTCCGAAAGGTAGTGGTGTAGGAACTGGCGATGGCACCCAGCAACAAGTCTTCCGGGGTCCATCGGCCGTCGATACCTCCGAACGCCGGCGGCGAAGCGAAGTGGATCGTGTTCGGCGCCGAATCGGATTGGACTATGCCACTGCGGCCAGAGGACCACCAGGCAAGCACTCGAAACTGCTCGGCTTCTTCCACGGTGCTGTTACCTCCCGCGCTACCCGACTCCAACTCCTGCAGCATCAAGAGAGTTGGAAATTTACGGTGATGGTGGTCTCGACTTCCACCGGTTCGCCATTCAGCAGGAATGGCCGATAGCGAAACCTCTGGACAGCCTTGATGGCAGCCGGAACCAGCATAGGGTGTCCACTGACCAGAACCAGATTTTGGATCTCACCGGTTTTGGAGATCACAGCGCTCAGCACAACCTGGCCCTGAATACGAGCGGCCCGTGCGATCGGCGGGTACGCCGGCTGAATCTTCTGAATGAGCCGGCCTTCGGTCACACCCTGCGAAATTCGAATGCGCTTGGGTGGCGCCAGTTTGGGTGCGGTGGCAAGGTTTGAGGTGGCGTTAATAATTCCGCCGATGACTCCACCCATTTGCCCACCGGGAATTCCGCCGGGAACGCCTCCGATGACTCCGCCGGTGGAGAAAGCTGGCGGTGGCGCCTCTTCTTCTTTAATCATCGTGACTTTCTGCGGAATCCTTCCGGGGGTACGAAGGTGGCCGTTGAGCAGTTCGCTCTCGATGCGCTGCACTATCTTGGGAGCAGCGGCGGCGGCAGGCGGAGGAGGTGGTGGCGGCGGTGGTGGCGCCACCAGGAACGAAAGTAACTGCTGCTTGGGTAGGGCTTCGGTAAACATAAGCGGTATGAGAATTGCGACGCTCAGCAGGCCACACTGAATGATGAACGAAACTACAGTAGCAACAGTGCGCCGGCCGCGTTTGACTCCGCCTGACTCCAGCAAAGAGTCTGCAAACAACGGCCTGGCTGCTGCCGGCGATGCCGGTGGGACTCGCGCTGTGCGTCCCGCCACGACCGGCTGTTTAACTTCCGGCTCTCGAACTTCGGTTGCGGTGCTCATGGAACCCTCCACATGCACAGCTTCCACAACTCGCGTGCACACTACATTCTCGTTGCGTAGCTCCCGAGATACCATGCCCCGAGTCACGGGTTTTAGTGATCGTGATCACGGGGTACTAAGTGGTACAATTTAAGGGAAGGCGGTGCAATGCGAGCTCCCTACGGGCTGAATATTCTCGACAACTGCCTTACGTGCCCGGTGCGGGAAGAGCATGTTTTCTGCAATCTTCCGGCGGCTGCGGTGCAGAAACTGAACGACATCAAGTCCACCGCGGTCTATCCAAAATCTGCCATGCTTTTTATCGAGGGCCAGCAGCCGCGAGGCGTGTTTGTGCTGTGCGCCGGCAAAGCGAAACTCTCGACCTCGTCCGCCGAAGGCAAGACAATCATCACGAAAATTTCTGAGCCGGGTGACGTTCTCGGGATCAACGCCACAATCTCCAACCGGCCGTATGAAGTGACTGCCGAGATGATCGAGCCAGGGCAGGCAAATTTTATTTCGCGGGATGCCCTGCTTCACTTCTTGCGTGAGTATGGAGAAGTGGCGGTGCGAGTTGCGGAGCAGTTAAGCCGCAATTACTACACAGCCTATGAAGAGATCCGCACGCTGGGGCTCTCGACTTCGCCGTCGGAAAAATTTGCGAAGTTGCTTCTGGGCTGGTCCAATTCTGCGGGCAATGGCGATCCGTTACAGGTGAAGCTGACACTGACCCATGAGGAGATCGCCGAGATGATTGGCACCACTCGCGAAACCGTGAGCCGATTATTTTCAGAATTCAAGAAACGGCAATTGGTGCAGCTAAAGGGCGCCACATTGTTCATCCGCAACAAGCCTGCGCTGCAAAAAATGGTCAACTCCTGATCATCGTTCTTCCCTGTCTTCTCTAGCGCTTCCTTCAGTTACACACCGTTAAAACCGGACATTTGGCATGGCACAAAACTTCATGCGTCAGAGCCCAAGGGATGTGGGCAGCAATTCGAGGGGACGAAATTCGATTCGCGCCCATGACGATCAAGTCGATGTTGCGGGCTGCCACCATGTCCAGAATTCCTTCCGGCAGAAAATCCATCCCGGTCAGATATTCGGGTTCGACTGCCAGTTCCGTTCCGGACGGAATCATTTCTTTTAATTTCCGCAGGCTTTCGGCTCGCATCGTACGCTGCCAGTTGCTGAAATCCTCCGCCGCGTAAGCCGAGGGTCCGTAGGCTGCCGGTCCCAGATTAGCGGCTGGCATTGGTGGCACCATGTGCAGAAGGAAGAGCTTGGAGCGACAATTCACGGCCTGAGACAAAGCGTATGAAAGAGCTCTACTCGAAGCTGGGCCGAAATCAGTTGCGAAAAGAATGCGCTTGAAATCGGGCACATCAGCTCCCGCGGGCGGAACATGGGGACCGACGGTAAGCACTGGGCACGAAGCCAGGTGCAAGACTTCCTCCGCAACCGAACCTAAGGCCAGCTTCTTCAGCCCGCCGCGTCCGCGCGTGCCGAGAATGAGCAGATCAACATTGTTACGCTGAATTTCCGAAGCGAGAACCTCCCACACGTCACCTCGTTCGAGGACCAAGTGATGGATAACATCCTCGAAGGCGGTTTGTCGTTCAAGATGCTTCATTTGTTTTTCCGCATCCAGCATGTGGCGATCCAGTTCACGGGGAAGCGGACCGATGGGTATCCGGTCAATCGGCTCGGCCGGAATTGCGTGCACTACAAAAAGCTCCGAGCCATGCCTGCGGGTGATCGCCACAGCGAAATCAAGGGCACGCTTGGAAGCATCTGAGAAGTCGGTGGCCATCAGCACATGTTTGAATGCAATGGTCTTCTGATCGTGAATCTGCGCCATCGTTGACATATATGGCTCCTTTCGAGGGCCCACCGCTCCGCTCACGAGGAAGGGTCGGGGACGGGTCCTGTGGCAATGCTTCGATTCCGCTGCCGTCTTTGTTTTTCCGATAAGTCTTGCAGAGGAACCACCTGGATTCCGTGGTGGTGGGAAATGATCGTCATCTTCGTCGAGCACTCTCTACAAAGCCAGAAGCGCTCGTGGGAGGGTGTCCCGGGAAGACTGTCTTTTTCGGATGTGGTTGGTCCGGCTGCTACGTGGAAAATGGTGCCTTCACGCAGATATCGGAAGGTGGCCGAGCAGGAGGGATTCGCGCACTTCGACACCATAGCCGCCTCCATCGCACTTCTCCAAGGTCAGGAGCAATTTGCCCTGGACGATGCAATTGGCCTGCGTTCCCACAGAGCCAACCTACTATTTAATTTCATAAGAAGAAGTGACCCGGAGCACCTTCGGGGGTGATTATCGTCACTAGTTCCGTCTTTCAACGCTTTCGAGTCGTCAGATTTTTGCGATCGATCCAGCCCGCAAAACCAAGAGCAAAAAAACGGAAGATCCGAGTCAGCGTTGCTGTGACCCATATCACAGCCAGACGTGCCTCCTGTCATAGCTGTATTCAAGGTTAGGGTCGAAGATTCAAGCAGTTAAGGAGGGGCGCCGATGATACTCGCGTACAGGCTGCTCCGGCTGGTTGAGACCCACTCGGACAAGCTGGCAACAGCGCTACTCGAACGAACCAGCCACTCCCCTCTGCTTCCCAACTACAACAACGTACCATCTGAGGAGCTGAGGGAACGAGTCCACGAAATCTATCAGCACCTGGCGGAGTGGCTGCTGGGCCGGGGCGACATGGATGTCGAAAAGCGGTATTTGGAAATTGGATCTAAACGGGCTCAGCAAGATGTGCCGCTGAGTCAGCTCATTTGGGCGATCATCCTGACCAAGAAAAACCTTTGGGATTTCGTGAAACAAGAGGCGGTACTGGACCAGCCCGTGGAAATTGCCGGCGAACTGGAAGTGGAGGAGCTGGTGGATCAATTTTTCGACCGCGCCATCTACTACGCGGCTGTGGGTTACGAGCGCTATAGGTCGGACCAGTCTAAGTTGAGGCGAACGATTAGCGCGGTTGGATAGCGCCCGGTAAATGGGGGAAGAATGTCCTGGGAGCTGGATTACAAGAAAAAATTGCGAACGGCGGATGAAGCGCTGCGCTGTGTGCGGTCCGGGATGCGAGTCTACATCCAACCGGGTTGCGCGGAGCCGGAGACACTAGTAGAGGCGCTGATGCGCCGCGGTCCTTTCGTGCAAGACGTGGAGATCGTTCACATGATGACCATGGGAGCTGCGCCTTATGTGGCTCCCGAGATGGAAGGACATTTCCGGCATAACGCAATGTTTATCGGTGGCAATGTCCGAGAAGCAATCAACGATGGCCGGGCGGACTACACGCCTATCTACCTGAGTGAGATTGAAGGCCTGTTCGAGAGTGGGGCCATGCCGATTGATGTGGCTCTGTTGGAACTTTCCCCTCCAGACTCACATGGGTTTTGCAGCTTCGGAGTGGGGGTGGATACGTCGCTTACCGCGGCTAAATGTGCGCGCTATGTGGTGGCGCAAATCAACGATCAGATGCCGCGCACCTACGGGGACAGCTTCATCCATGTCACGGATATCGATGCGGTGGTGAATTCCAACCGCCCTTTGTGTGCCATTAAGCTGCCGCAAATTACCGACATGCACAAGGCGATAGCCCGCAATGTCGCCAGTCTGATTGACGACGGAGCAGTTCTGCAAACCGGAATTGGGGGAATTCCGGACGCGGTTCTACCCTTTCTCATGGATCGCAAGGATCTCGCGGTGCACAGCGAACTGGTCTCGGACGGGGTGATTCCTTTGATCGAGGCCGGCGTGATTACTGGTGCGCGTAAGAATTTCAAGCCGCGCAAGATCATTCTGGGATTCGCCCTGGGCACGAAACAGTTGTTCGATTTCGTGGACAACAATCCGATCTTTGAGTTCCATCCCACGGCTTATACCAATGATCCATTATCGATCGCACGAAACGACGACATGGTGGCGATTAATTCCGCATTGCAGGTCGATCTTACTGGGCAAGTCTGTTCCGATTCCATCGGGAATCAGTTCTATAGCGGGATCGGCGGGCAGGTCGACTTCCTGCGCGGGTCTTCGCGCTCCAAGCGAGGCAAACCAATCATCGCGATCTCGTCCACAGCCAAGAGCGGCACGATCTCGCGCATTGTGCCCATGCTAAGCCCGGGCGCAGGGGTGGTCACTTCGCGCGGGCTGATCCGCTACGTGGTGAGCGAATACGGTGTCGCGTTCTTGCACGGCAAGAGTATTCGGCAGAGGGCACAGGCGTTGATCGACATCGCACATCCTAAGTTTCGAGAAGAGCTCTACCTGTATTGCGAGAAAACTAAATGGCTGCAACGACCTTTAACTCCAGAAGCGGCCGTGATGAGGTGAGACATGGCGGGGCAGGCGCGCGGTAAGGTTACGGTTGATTTCGAGGAATGCAAAGGGTGCGGGCTTTGTGTGGAATCCTGTCCGCCCAAATGTCTGGAGCTGGCGCCAGAGCTGAATTCCTACGGGGCGCATCCCGCACGATATACGGGAGAAGAATGCACTGGGTGCGGAATTTGCTTTTATTGCTGTCCGGAACCTGGAGCCATCACGGTCTACCGCATAAAAGCCAAAGGGAAAGCTGTGGCGACAGCGCAAGGAGAAGAACATGCGGCAGCTCTGTAAAGGAAACGTGGCAGTCGTGAAAGGCGCGATCCTTGCGGGATGCCGCGCTTACTATGGCTATCCGATCACTCCTGCCAGCGAAATCGCAGAAGCAGCGGCGCTTTACTTCCCGCAGGTGGGCGGAACATTTCTGCAGGCGGAGAGCGAAGTAGCCGCTATCAATATGGTGTATGGAGCGGCGGCGGCCGGGGTACGGGTCATGACTGGATCGTCTGGTCCCGGGCTTAGCCTTATGCAGGAAGGTATGTCGTATCTGGCAGGTGCGGAGCTGCCGTGCGTGATTGTTGACGTGATGCGTGGCGGACCGGGCCTGGGCAACATCGCGCCGGAGCAGAGCGACTATTTCGCCATGGTGAAGGGCGGCGGCCACGGCAACTATCGCAACATCGTGCTGGCCCCGTCGTCGGTGCAGGAGATGGCGGAACTCACCATGCTGGCATTCGATCTTGCCGACAAATATAGAAATCCCGCGGTTGTGTTGACCGACGGTTTTGTGGGGCAGATGATGGAGCCGCTCGATCTGGAATATCACGAGATTCAGGCGCCGGACAAAATCTGGGCGGTAAAGGGTACAGCAGAAACGCGGGCCAATGTGGTCAGTTCCATTTTTCTTGAAACCGACGAGTTGGAAGAACACCAGCGCAAAATGGAAGCGAAGTACATTCGAGCCCAGGAAGCCGAGCCCCGTTCCGAGCTCTACCATACCGATGACGCCGACGTGCTGCTGGTAGGGTACGGAATTGTTTCTCGCGTGTTGCTTTCCACGGTCGAGGCTTTGCGCAAAGAGGGCATAAAAGCAGGCTTGTTCCGTCCCATCACCTTGTGGCCTTATCCTGCGAAAGCTCTGGCGAAAGCGGCTAAGAAGGTCGAAAAAGTTATCGTGGTCGAATTGAGCAACGGACAGATGGTGGAAGACGTGCGCCTCACGCTGAACGGCAAGGTGCCAGTGGAGTTCTACGGCCGCGTCGGAGGAAATGTGCCGTCGGTTACGGAATTGCAGGAACAAGTGCTGACCCGCATGGCGGTCACGGTGTGAGACCGGTTCGATCAGGCGTTTGATTCGGAGAGGACAGCGACAATGGGAGACGAGAACGTAACTACGCTGGAGGGTCCTGAAATCAGCTCCGAAGTGAAATCCGAAGCTGCCGCGCCAGCCAGCAACAACGGATACGAAGTGATTCACTCCAAGTCACCTTTGTTCTTTGACCTGTACGAGCGCAAATCAGAGCTGAAACACCAGACCCATTACTGTCCCGGCTGTGGACACGGAGTGGCCCACAAGCTGATTGCCGAAGCGCTGCAGGATTTGGGAGTCCAGGACAAGACAATTTTCGTGAGTCCGGTGGGCTGCTCGGTGTTTGCCTACTACTACTTCGATGTGGGCAATGTGCAAGTCGCGCACGGCCGCGCGCCGGCTTCCGCCACGGCCATCAAGCGATCATGCCCGGATAAGATGGTGGTTGCCTATCAGGGTGACGGGGATTTGGCGGCGATCGGCACCGCCGAGATTGTGCATGCCGCCAACCGTGGAGAGAAGATCACCGTCTTTTTCGTGAACAACGGAATCTACGGCATGACCGGCGGACAGATGGCACCCACCACACTGGTGGGACAGAAAAGCACAACCTCACCGTGGGGTCGACGGCCTTCGAATGAAGGTTTTCCGTTACACATGGCCGAACTTCTCGCCACGTTGGAAGCGCCCGCTTACATAGAACGTGTGGCGCTTTCAGACAACAAGAACATCATGAGAGCGCGGCGCGCGATTCGAAAAGCGCTGGAGATCCAGCGGGACGGCGCAGGTTTCTCTTTTGTCGAAATCCTGTCGCCGTGTCCGACGATCTGGGGCAAAGATCCAGTGGAGGCGCGGAGGTGGGTTTTCGAGAAGATGATCCCCACGTTTCCTCTGAACGTTTTCCGCGACCGCCGGCCGGAGAATCCTGCCGGCAAGGAACCACCGCAGCGAAGCGTCGCCGACGTGCTCGAAATCACGCCGAAAGACCGGGCAAACGATGCTGGCGTCGTGAAACATTCGCATCGCTTCAAAGATGTCAAGATCAAGATTGCCGGCTTCGGCGGACAGGGTGTGTTGCTGCTGGGGCAACTTCTTATCGAAATGGGCATGCGGGAAGCGCTAGAAGTGAGCTGGCTGCCGTCGTATGGGCCAGAGATGCGCTCGGGTAGCGCGCACTGTCATGTGTGTTTATCGAAGGAAAGGATCGGATCGCCGCTGGTCTCGCACCCCGACGTGCTCGTGGCCATGAACGAATTCTCGCTGCGGAAGTTTGCTCACGAAGTTCCTAGCGGCGGACTCATCCTTTATAACGGGGCCAGCCTGCCGGCGGATTTTTCTGCGCCAGGCGTGCAGCTGGTTGCCATTCCAGCCGCGGAGATTGCCGACAAGCTCGGATCCACCAAGGCCACGAACATCGTGATGATGGGCGCGCTGCTGGAAGAGACCGAGTGTCTGGCTCCCGGCACTGCATTGAGCGTACTGGAAGACAAGGTGAAGAAACTCGACCTGCTCGAAATTGACCGCAAGGCGCTTGCCGCAGGCCGGCTCTTCATCGATGACCAGGCGCACGTGGGCGCGGTAAATCAGCCCGACGGCTTCGCCTAGACTGAGCGCCGGCTCAACGGCAGGTCGAAGCCAGCCCGATTTCATGGAGGCCCAGAATGTCCACTGCGTGGACAGCACGATACGCACGGCGCACCAAAGGCATTACCAGTTCGCAAATCCGCGAGTTGTTGAAGATCACGCAACGGCCGGGAATGATTTCCTTTGCCGGCGGCCTGCCCGCTCCTGACGTGTTCCCCATCGAGCGCTTTGACGAAGCCTGCCACAAAGTGCTTACACAGCAGGCGGGTTCGGCTTTGCAGTACGGAGCCACCGAGGGCTATGAGCCTCTGCGCGAACTGATCGCCGGAAACATGGCGCGCTACGGGATCAAAGCGAAAGTAGAGAACGTCTTGATCACGTCCGGCTCGCAACAGGCGCTCGACCTGATTGGAAAACTCTTCATCAATGCCGGGGACCGCGTGCTGGTGGAAGCGCCGACTTATCTTGGGGCGCTGCAGGCTTTCAATGTGTATGGCGCGGAATATGTTTCGGTTCCGGTTGACGATGACGGGCTGCGAACGGATTTGGTGGAGAAACCCTTGCGTTCAGGCCCCAAGTTCATGTACATCCTGCCTAATTTCCAGAACCCGGCGGGGACGACGCTGTCGGAAGGTCGTCGTCACCAACTGGTGCTGCTGGCGGATAAATACGGCATTCCGATTGTGGAAGACGATCCCTATGGACAGTTGCGCTACGAAGGCGAGCATCTCTCGCCGCTGGTCGTTCTCGACCGTGAAAACCTGCGCCGCGACAGTGGCTACTCGATTGGCAACGTCATTTATCTGAGTACCTTCTCGAAGACGCTGGCTCCCGGGCTTCGCCTGGGATGGATCGTAGCTCCGCCTGAGATCATCGGCAAGCTCGCACAACTGAAGCAGGGCGCCGACCTGCACACTTCTACCTTTACTCAGTTCGTGGCCTACGAAGTGGCGCGCGATGGATTTCTGGACAAGCACGTGAAGCTGATCCGTCAGGTTTATCGCGAACGCCGAGATGTGATGCTGCAGGCTTTGAGAGAGAATTTTCCTCCCACCGTCACCTGGACTCATCCTCATGGTGGCCTTTTTCTCTGGGTCACGCTGCCCGAAGGATTGGACATGCAGGCGATTTTCCAGTCGGCGATCGAGCACAACGTGGCGTTCGTGCCGGGTAATTCCTTCTATGCCAACGATCCCCACGAGGGCAGTCGGCACATGCGGCTGAACTTTTCCAATGCTGCTCCGGAGCAGATACGGGAAGGGATCGGGCGTTTGGCTACGGCGGTGAAGAGCCACATGCCGGCCATGACCGTCCGATTAGTGCTGCCGGTGGGAGTGTAACAGGTGTCTGTTGTAGTGGGTAGACGAGACCGATCCAGGAAGTAGGTGGGGATCCCCGGATTGCATCAACTATCCGCACCGCCCTTAAACAGGGGAGGCGCATTCGGTATTAAGAGCGCAGGCATGCAGCACCTCGATAATGGACTCCAACTATCGCGCAGGAAATGAAAATGGACATGCCCTGTCTCTGCCAGGTTCGTCCTACCTTCGGTCCTGTGGCCGCAGCAGGAGACGAGTGAACAGCACTGCAAAGATCAGGTTCCCGACGCCGAACAGAAGCAGCATTTGGAGCGAAAGGCTCGACGTGAGAAAGCCAAACAGGCTAATGGCAAAGGCCCAATACTTGAGTACCGTTCCGTAGACGAGCAACGGACGATTCCGCCGGTAATCCTGCCAGACCGCAATGTACGCAGCTCCGAACAGCACGGCCGTGCCGCCAACAAACATCCGAAACAGTCCTGAACCGGAGTCGTTGAAGTGAATCAGCGGAGCGATGAACCCTTGAAGGAATAGAATCGCCAGGCCACCGATGATGTTGAAGATGGTAGCGAGAATTAAAGTGGTTCGCATGGTTTCCCGTTTGCCGATGCGACGCCTGAGAGATAAACGGTGGGGGGTAGTCGCTTCGACTACCCCTTTTTCCCAAACAACAACCTACTCCAACACGAAAATATTCTTCCCCACGCACATCTCCTTCAGCACCTTCGGCCACACGGTGACGCTGACTTCCCCGAGATGGGCTTTGCGGAGTAACAGCATCAGCGTCCGCGACTGGCCGATTCCGCCGCCGATCGAGAGTGGGATTTCATTGTTCAGGATTGCCTGGTGATAGGGCAGTTTCATGAAATCCAGCTGCCCGGCCAACGTTAGCTGCTTCTTCAGGGTTTCGGCCGTGACCCGGATTCCCATGGAGGTCAATTCATGGCGGCGCTTGGTCACAGAGTTCCATACCAGGATGTCGCCGTTCAGGCCGTGCGTGTCTTTGTTGGTCTGATCGTGAGTGTCGGTGACCCAATCGTCGTAGTCGGCGGCACGCATCTCGTGAGGATAGCCGTCTTTCAGGGGCCAGCCGATACCAATGATGAAGATTGCAGGATACTTTTGCAGGATCGCGGTCTCGCGCTGCTTGCGGGGCAGGTCGGGATACATGTCGAGGATCTCTTCGGCGTGCAAGAAGATCAACTCCTCCGGCAGATCAGGATAGCGGTAGTCTTTCAATTGCGGGAAGAGGTTTTGAGCAAACTTCTCTGCTCCGACGATCACTTTCCAGATCTTTCGAACTGTCGCCTTCAGGGAGTCAAGGTTGCGCTGCTCGCTGATGATAACGCGTTCCCAGTCCCATTGATCGACGTAGGCGGAGTGATCGTGATCGAGGAAATAGTCCTTGCGAACGGCGCGCATGTCGGTGCAGATGCCCTCGCCGACCTTGCAAACGAATTGCTTGAGCGCGACGCGTTTCCACTTGGTTGCAGCCTGTACAACTTGCGCGTCGATGGGATGAAGGTTGCGATCATTCGAAATGTGGAACTGCACTGGGGTGCGCGAGCCGTCGCGATCCAGCATGTCGTTAACACCGCTCTCGACGTCGACGATGAGCGGGACCTCGACCATCATCAGGTTGAGTTCCTTGCACAGGTTATCTTCGATATAGCGCTTCACCTGGAAGAGGGCTTGCTGGGTCTCTTTCGGGTTGAGCAACGAACGGTAACCGCGCGGCAGAACTTTTTCCAGTTCCTTGTAATCGCCGATTCCCGGTCCGGCCAGGTCGGCTTTCTTATCTTTGTCCAGCACAAGCGTGCTCATGCCATCTTCTCCTTTGGGGGCAGACTCCGGGCCGACGCACTTTCGATACGCGGCCTAGCGTAGTTTCGGATTATGGGAAGAAGCGACGCCGGAAATCACATGGCGCGCTACATGGCCTTCCGGCCTACGTGGGTGCTCACAGCGCTCCATGATCACGGCGACTCTCAACAGAATCCACAAGGGACCTATCACCATTAGTGCGAGCAGGAGCTTTGTGAGTGTCGACACGGCTCACCTCGCTACTGAGTGAATCTTCTCTCTTCCCGGTGTGCCCTACCGTGACCCCAGTCACCCCCTTAGGTGACTAAAGATCAAAGATTACAGGCTGGTCAAGATGTTTTGGCTCTTCGACGGAGTCACCGCTGTGGGTGACCGGGATCACTGCAGCTATTCTCGCCAATGTTGAAAATCTCAACTAGGCAGCAATCAAGTTGTTGAGTTCTTTTACATAGAGTTAGGGACGTGTTTCGGTTATCAGTGTTCACTTCCGCAACAAAAGTGGGTCGGGTTGCGAGAAGAGTCGCTGCTTTCATCGAGTTGCAAAACTATACTAAGGAGAAAGAAGAGAAATCATGAAGACCACGAAGCTGGTGATGCTGGTAATGACAATCGCGGTAGCCCTGTTCATTCTGATCCCAAATCTGTCCTGGGCCGCTGATGACGGAGCCTCCCTCTACAAAACAAAATGCGCAGCCTGCCACGGGGCGGATGCAGCGGGCAAACCCGCAGCAAAGATTCCGAGCCTGGTTTCCGACGACGCTAAGAAAGCTTCTGATGCTGATCTGGTCAAGGACATAACGGAGAAGGCGAAGCACCCAGCTACCGTGAAGAGTCTGACTCCTGACCAGGCGAAGGCGATTGTGACCTACGTTCGGAGCTTGCAGAAGTAGCAGTCGTAATTGGCTGTTCCTCTTAGCAGATCTGCCGCTGTCGCAAACTTGCGGGCGGCGGATGAAAGAGGCATGAGGGAGTATGAAGATGTCCGGCTCAATTCGGCGGACGGAAGTACCATCCTGCCGATTCATTGCCAGCCGACAGTCTCCTTCCCCATTGGCTCCGCCAGACGGAACAGCCCGCCGGGCTTCGGATGCTGGCCAATCCGAGCCCGGTATTTTTTTTCGTTTAGTCCGCGGAGGGTATTCTGCGCGCTTCCTAAACTGGTTCCGTCATCCTACGCACTCATACTTAATTTCTCTGGAACGGAAGGCCCGCGGGGGAAGCGCCGAGGAGAGATTTCCATGAGTAAGGCGTTGTTATATGACGCGACGATGTGCATCGGCTGCAAGCAATGTGAAGCAGCGTGCGCCGAGCAGAACAAGCTGCCCTACAACGATAGGGTGGCAGCGGAGTCGGTGCAGTCGGAACATAAATATACCGTCGTCATGACCAAGGACGACAAATTCATGCGCCGACTGTGCATGCACTGTGAGCGTCCGGCCTGCGCGTCAGTCTGTCCGGTTGGCGCTTTCCACAAAACAAAAGAAGGTCCGGTCGTCTATGACGTCTGGAAGTGCATCGGCTGCCGGTACTGCATGGTGGCGTGCGCCTTCGCTCAGCCGAAATACGAATGGGAATCGCTAAATCCACGCGTCCGCAAATGCATTATGTGTCCGGATCGCGTGGTTGCCGGCAAGCAGACGGCGTGCGCCGAGATCTGCCCGACGGGCGCGACCAAGTTTGGTGACCGCGACGAACTGATTAAGGAAGCGCAAGGGCGTATCCGGGATAATCCGTCGAACTACCAGCCGAGGATCTATGGCCTTCACGAAGTTGGCGGAACCTGTGTCCTGATTCTCTCCAGCATGAATGTGGAAGAGTACGGCTATCCCCCCTCCGCGAAAATTGGCGACACTCCGATGCCGGAATATACCGGCCGAGTGATGGAAAAGATTCCAGACTTTATCCCCGTGTGGTCGCTGGTATTGGGCGGCATTTATTGGATCTCGCATCGCCGCGAAGAAGTGGCCGCCGTTGAAGGCGGTGAGAAGAAAAACGGGAGCAAGAAATGAAGATCAAGTTGACCTTCTGGAGAGTTGTATTTCTTGTGATTATGGCCCTGGGCCTGTACTCCTCATTTATTCGCTATTTTCGCGGTTTAGGTGCGGTTTCAAACATGACCGACCAATTTCCCTGGGGCCTGTGGATCGGATTCGACTGCCTGTGTGGCGTGATGCTGGCGGCGGGCGGCTTCTGCGTGATTGGAGCTGTTTACTTATTCAACGTGGAACGACTACACAGCGTTGTGAGGCCAGCGGTCTTGACCGCCTTTCTCGGCTATTTACTCTTCATCGTCGGTTTGTTGTTCGACCTGGGCCGCCCCTGGTACATCTGGCACCAGCTCATCTACATGAACCCGCACTCGGTCATGTTTGAGGTGGGCATGTGCGTGATGGCCTACACCACGGTGCTGTTCTTTGAATTTCTTCCGAATGTGCTGGAGCGCTTTAAGCTGACAACTCCAATCAAGTGGATCAAGAAAATCTACGCCGTGCTGGTGGTGCTGGGAATTTTACTCTCGACGCTCCATCAGAGCTCGCTTGGTTCGCTTTATTTGATCATGCCGAGCAAGCTGCATCCGTTCTGGTACACGCCCGCGCTGCCGTTCCTCTTCTTCGGATCGGCGATTGCAGTTGGTTTGGCGATGACCATCTTCGAGTCTACGCAGAGCGCGAAGGCCCTGGGCCGTCACCTAGAACTGCCAGTTCTGGTCGAACTGGGTGGCGCGTTGCTGGTTGCTCTGTGGGTGAATGCCCTGCTGCGTTTCGAAGACTACTTCCATCGCGGCATGCTGGGACAGATTATTAAACCCAGCTACGAAGCATATTTTCTGTGGCTCGAACTGACGCTGGCATTCGTGATTCCGATTACGATGCTCAGCTTCAAGAAGGTCAGACTATCGCCCGGCGGCTTGTATCTGGCCTCCGTGTTCAGTCTGCTGGGATTCATCACCAACCGCCTCAATGTCAGTCTCACGGGCTTTGAGACTTACGTCGGGCATCACTACATGCCGAAGTGGACGGAGTTCTCGGTGACGCTGATGATTATCGCGCTGGGCTTTGCTCTATTTGGTGTGGCCGTCAGATATTTGCCCATTTTCCCTGAAGAAGAACATGCCGTGAAACGCGACCTTGCAAGCGCACCGGAACCGGATGTTGCCGCAGCGGTATTAAGTCATGCCGGAGATTAATCCAACTCGCGACGCTCTACGCCGGAAGCGGCTGACGTACAGCATTAGTGCAAAATTGATTGGGTCCCTGTTGACTGTGATGGTGGTGATCTTCGCCCTCCTCGGATACTTGAATATCCGGTTGCACCGGCAACATCTGGAAGCCGCAACTCTGGCCAGCGCCGAGCGGGTCAGCGATGTAATCAAGCGCAGCACCACGTACTACATGCTGCACAACGATCGCGAGGGACTCTACCACGCCATTCAGACCATGGCGGACGAACCCAGCATGATCAAGGTTCGCATCCTCGACCAGGAAGGGCGCGTCAGCTACTCCACTGACCCAACGGAAGTCAGCCACGTTCTCGACAAGACGGCAGAGGCCTGCTACGGCTGCCATAATCAATCACAGCCGCTGGCGCGGTTGAATCGTCCTGACAGCTTTCGTATTTATCGCAATGGCGGCGGGCACCGGGTGCTCGGAATTATCACGCCCATCGAAAATCAACCCAGTTGCTCGAACGCCGAGTGCCACGCCCATCCTGCCAGCCAGCAAGTCCTCGGCGTGCTGGATACCAATCTCTCTCTGGCGCAAGCTGACGCGCAACTGGCGGTCAGTAGCGCCCGCATGCTGGCTTACACGGCGGCGGCCATGCTGCTGGTGGCGCTATTGAGCTGGTTGTTCGTGTGGCGAGTGGTCGGCAAACCCATCAAGGCACTCGAGAAAGGCACGGAACATCTTTCGCAGGGGCACCTTGGTTACCAGATCGAAGCGCGATCCCGTGATGAAGTAGGGGACTTGGCTCGGTCATTCAACGGTATGAGTCTGCAACTGCGCGCGGCGAACGAGGAAATCGTGACCTGGGCGAAGACGCTGGAAGACCGTGTCGACGAGAAGACCAAAGAATTGAGAAGCGCCCACGAACACATGCTGCACGTGGAAAAGATGGCATCTTTGGGCAAGATGGCGGCGGTGGTGGCGCACGAAGTGAACAATCCACTCTCCGGCATTCTGACCTACGCCAAGCTGCTGCGAAAGTGGGTGGATTCAGGCCAGGCCGAGCACGAAAAGCGGGAAGAGGCCATGCAATGTCTGGAGCTGATCGCCTCCGAAAGCCGGCGCTGCGGCGAACTTATCAAGAATTTGCTGAGCCTCTCACGTACGGCGCCCATGAATGTCCAGTCCACAGACTTGCATGTGGTGATCGATCGTTGCCTGTTGCTGGTGCGTCACCAATTGGAATTGCAGAGTATCGAGCTGCAATTGAAAATTGCACCGGACCTCCCGCGCATCCCCTGCGATCCGGCCCAGATTGAACAAGTCCTCATCGCGCTCATCATGAATGCAATCGATGCCATGCCGCGGGGCGGCAATCTCTGGCTTGAAGTTCAGCCGAGCGAGGATGAGAGCGAAATCGTGATTCAGCTTCGCGACGATGGATCGGGTATCGCACCCGACATCCTGCCACACATTTTCGAACCTTTTCTGACTACAAAAGAACATGGCCATGGAGTGGGATTGGGCTTGGCTATCAGCCGCGGTATCGTGGAGCGGCATAACGGAAGCATCGAGGTGAAATCCGAGTTGGGCCGCGGAACGACTTTCATCATAGGTCTGCCAACGCAGGCGGTGGCGACTCCGTTGGCGCCCGTTGGCGCCAAGCATGAAGCAATGAAGGTGAGGTGACTGACGTGAGCACACAGGGAAAGCTGCTGATCGTGGACGACGAACTGAGCGTACGCGACTCGCTGGGCAAATGGTTTCATGAAGAAGGTTATGAAGTGGCAACCACAGAGAACGCCAGCGATGCTCTCACCCGGCTGGCGGAACAACGCTGGGATGCCGCCCTGGTCGATATCAAGATGCACGGTACGGATGGGATCGAACTGCAACGGCGGATGCATGAAGTCGATCCGGAGCTGATCGTGATCATGATGACCGGATATGCCTCGGTCGAGACCGCGGTTACGGCGTTGAAGAATGGCGCCTACGATTATGTGACCAAGCCGCTGGACCCCGACGAGATTGCGCATCTGGTGAAGAATGCGCTGGCCCATAAGCGGACGGCGCAGGAAAATGTACTGCTGCGGGAAACCGTGGCGGAAGTGGCACGGCCGGGAGATCTGATTGGACAAAGCTCCGCTATGCGCAAGATCTTCGACGCCATTGAGACCGTGGGTCCAACCGATGCTACGGTGCTGATCACCAGCGAAAGCGGAACCGGGAAGGAATTACTGGCACGCGCGATCCATCAGGCCAGCCCGCGGCGATTTCATCCTCTGGTTGTGATTCACTGCGGAGCGTTGACCGAGACGCTTCTGGAGAGTGAACTCTTCGGACACGAAAAGGGAGCGTTCACGGGGGCGCAGTACCGCAAGAAAGGAAAATTCGAAATCGCCGAGGGTGGAACGGTTTTCCTGGATGAGATCGGCGACATTTCTCTCAAGACGCAGACTGATTTGTTGCGGGTGCTGCAGGAGCGCGAAATCACGCGCGTGGGCGGTAATCAGATCATCAAAGTCGATTTTCGCTGCATCGCCGCCACTAATAAGGATCTGGAGAAGTTGATCGAAGAAGGCAAGTTCCGGCCCGACCTTTTCTACCGGCTCAACGTCTTCCGCATCGAGTTGCCGCCGTTGCGCGAGCGCCGCGAGGACATTCCGCTGCTCGTGGATCACTTCGTCCGCAAGCTCTCCCTGGCCATGAACAAGCGCATGACCCGCGTTTCCCCGGCGGCCATGAACCTGTTGCAGCAGCAGCCCTGGCTGGGCAACGTGCGCGAATTGGAGAATGCGGTCGAGCGCGCCATGGTTGTGGGGCAGGAGCCGGAGTTGAAGGAACAAGACTTCATCTTCAAATCACAGAGCGGAACCGGCTCTAACGGTGCAAGCAAGAGCCTTGAGGACATTGAGCGCAGCCACATCCTGCGGGTGGTGGAGGAATGCGGCGGCAACCAGAGCCGCGCGGCGGAACTGCTCGACATCGATCGGGTCACGCTCTATCACAAGCTGAAGAAATATGGCTGGACCCGCACGTCGGTGGATCGAGAGAAGAAGCCCGATGAAGTTACCCGATGAAGGCGCGCGATGAAGCTACTGCATCTGTTGCCGATCGGGAATGTCGACGAAGGGCTGCTGAAGGATCTTTGTCCGCCGATTGAAGAAGCGCTTCGCGTTCCGTGCAGAGTACTTCCGGTCCGTCTGGATCCGGAGTTCGCCTTCCACGGAGAGCGACAGCAGTATCACTCCTCGGAAATTCTGCAGCGCATGCAACATTTTCTGAGCGCGGATTCCTGGCGGATGCTTGGCATTGGGGCTGTAGATATGTATATCCCAATTCTGACTTTCGTTTTCGGCGAGGCGCAGATGGGCGGTCCGTGTGCAGTGGTTTCAGCGCACCGGTTGCGCCAGGAATTCTATGGCTTACCCTCCGACCGCAAACTGTTTCGCCAGCGCTTGATCAAGGAAGCGGTGCATGAAGTGGGGCACACCCTGAGCTTGACTCACTGCGATGACTATCGCTGCGCGATGGCGTCGTCCCACGCGGTGGAGTGGATTGATCTTAAGGAAAGCGCACTGTGCCCTACTTGCCGGGACGTGGCAACACCCAAGACACAAGTCCAGTCGGCACGGAAATACTAAACGCATCCGTCGCTGCAAGGTCCCACCTTTAATTGACTTGCGCCACCCGTGGCCCTAAGATTTCAGCCCAATGATCGGCCAAGCCATCTCGCACTATCGCATTCTCAGCAAATTGGGAAGCGGCGGGATGGGCGTAGTGTACGAAGGCGAAGATGTGACGCTTGGCCGGCACCTAGCGCTAAGATTTCCCCCCCCGAGTTCAGTACAGATGCAGTGTCTCTTGATCGCTTCCAGCGTGAAGCGCGGGCGGCGTCTTCCCTCAGCCATCCCAACATCTGCACTATTCACGAAATCGATCATCAGGATGATTAGTACTTCATCGTGATGGAGCTGCTCGAAGGCAAGACTCTGCGCGACGGCATCGCCATGTCTGCTTCGGAAGGCGGCACCAACCGAAGGCTTCGGCTGTATCTTCTGGCCGCGGCCGGCGGCACCTCGCGGATCCTTGATGTCGGCCGCTACAACGTAGTTGTCCCCCTTCTGGGATTCCGAGGGACAATCCATCACCTCTAATGACGCTGTCAATCCGGGAACATCAACGCCGCGCCGGCTCGACCTCAGAACCCAGACCCTGACCGACATATTCCTCGCGACCAGCCCAGTTGTAGGAGCACACTATTGGGGGTCTGGCGCCGGAACGTCCGACTTCACATCGGTGTTGTGGTAAGAGACGATCTTCCACTCACCTCCGTCCTTCGCTATGACCTGTAACAAGCGTGTGCGGAGCCGCCCCTTGTCATCCGTATTCGTTCCAGGGGACAGCTTTTGAATCCCGGTGACCGACGTTAGCACTTCCACGACGGCAACATCAGGCCGGACAAACTTCAGAGAAACAATGTCCTGCTTGAGCGTGCTTCCGTGAAACTGCCCCTTGAAGACATAGTCATGCCGGTCAATGAACGCCTGACGTCCGGTGAAGAATTGTCCTCGGATGTTGGTGAACGTACCATCTTCAGAGAAATGACGTGAATAGGCGGCGGCATCACCGACATTCCAAGCCGTGATCTCTTCCTGAATAATGTTCCGAATAGCGATTTCGTCCGACGAGGGTTGGGGCATAGCAGCGATGGTCGCTGCGAGGGCTAAGGCGAGTACAGGCACGTAATTCATAGAAGCCTCCGGTGGGCGAGAATGATGGATGATGGGGGCGCGCCCCATGAGCGCTAACTTAAGCCGAATTCTTTCCGAATTCCGGGTCAAGCGACGACGATCCCAGACACCGCTAGGAGAGGCCAGTTGTTCTTAGCGAGCCCACCATGACGATGGCCTGATCGGTCAAGGCTGCCTAGTGTGGCAGCCTGACGATCTAGGCCAAGTTCGCCCGAGTGCACTCGATCGACGCTGCTCCTAGGCCCCCTCAGTGAGATCTCTGCACCCGACTATCGGACTCTGACACTGCGAAACCCGAATCCGTCGCGGCGGCGGTCAGACTCTCGCCGTCGACCGCAACGAATATATTGAAATGTGGCCCGTAGGGCAGGACCGTTTTGGTTCCAGTGCAGTCTGGTTCAAGGGTATAACTTGTGGCGGTGGGGGATGCGACGTTCTGGTTAACGCCGTTGACAGCGAACGTCACATAGTCTGTTCCTGTACCGTCACCGTTGTAAATTGAATATCCAGCAGCACTGGACACCGATGGCGCTGTAACCCCAAATGCAGGCGGGAATAACGTCCCTGTTGCTGCCACCATATACTGTCCCTTCAATGTGGCCAGGCTGCATTGTTTTCCCGCTGCATACCCCGGTTCTGCGTTGAGGAGTCCTAAGCTGAGTACAAGGACTCCGATAGCGGTTGCGCATAGACCCGAACGTTTCAGTTTCATTTTGGTGTTCCTCCTGGTTGGCCACCATGACACGGCCGCACGGGAATTTAAATGGCGGGGAACTCCCTCCCGTGTAATGAATTTGTCCCTTGAAAACCGGTTCAGAATCAACGGGTTGCGGCGCCAGATCCCCCGAGCGGCCCAGGTCTGTTCAACTAGGACGAAGTGCTATAAAGTTCGGTGTCGTGGTGCCGAGGACAAATGGCAGAGCTCAAGCGTCCGCCAATTCGTTTTGGGATCTTCGAGGTCGATCTTCAGGCTGGCGAACTGCGGAGACAGGGGGTCAAGGTCAAGCTGCAACAGCAGCCCTTCGAGATCCTGACGATGTTGCTGGAATGTCCCGGCGAGGTACTGACGCGGGAAGAGCTCCAGAAGAGGCTTTGGCCCACGGACACTTTTGTTGACTTTGAGCGCGGTCTCAACCGAGCCACCAACCGGCTCCGCGATTCACTAGGGGATGAGGCCGACAACCCACGATTCATTGAGACCCTTCCGCGCCGTGGCTATCGCTTTATCGGGCAGATCGAGAAGCTTGATGGGGGCCGAAACACCGCGGAGCTGGTGTCCGGGCAAGACGACGCAGTGTCTACAAATCGAAGCCGTCATTTGCCGAGTTGCGGCCGAGCGAGACCGCGAATCGGATTTGCTTTCGCGATCATCAGCTTGGGGTTGTTGGCCCTTGCAGCATGGTTCTTCTTGCGCCCGCGGGACGCTATCCAATCGGTGGCAGTCCTCCCTTTCATAAATGCCAGCTCTGATTCCAACGCCGAATACTTGAGCGATGGCATCACGGAAAGTCTCATTAACAACCTTTCACAACTCCCGAACCTGCGTGTCATGGCGCGCAGTACTGTGTTCCGTTACAAGGGGAAGGACATCGACCCTCAAAAAATCGGGAACGATCTGCACGTACAGGCCGTGCTCTCGGGAAGATTGCTGCAACAGGGCAATGTGCTGGTCATCCAGGCCGAACTGATGGATGTTAAAACGGGCACTCAGCTCTGGGGTGGCCAGTTCAACCGTGGCGTGGAAGACGTTCTTGCTCTGCAATACGATCTTTCCAGCGAGATTGCAGAGAAGTTGCGGCTGAAGTTGACCGGCGATGAAAAGCAGCGACTGGCGAAACGCTACACGGAGGATGCCGAAGCGTATCAGTTTTATTTGAAGGGACGGTATTACTGGAACAAACGGAGCCGGGAAGGGACACGGAAAGCGGTTAGCTATTTCCAGCAGGCTATCGACAAAGACCCGGCCTATGCGCTGGCCTACGCGGGTTTGGCCGACGCATACACCTACTTCTCATTTTTCAATCTGGCTCCCCCGCGAGATGCCATGCCCAGGGCGAAGGCGGCAGCGATGAAGGCGCTGGAGATCGATGAGCATCTTGCAGAGGCTCACGTCTCACTGGGATACATCAGCTTTGCCTACGACTGGGATTGGACTGCGGCAGGAAAGCATTTTGATCAGGCCCTCGCTCTCAATCCGACTCTTACCAGAGCCCACAACTTTTATCCTCTTTATCTCACCTCTCGCGGGATGTCCCAGCAAGCCTTGGCAGTGGCGAAAGCTGCGCTGGATCTCGATCCCGCTTCCCCCTCTGTCAGCCATTACCTGGCGTTGCAGCTGTACCTGGCAAGACAATTTGACCAAGCCATCGAGCAGTGCCATAAAACACTCGACCTGGACCCGAATTTTGCGGTTGCCTATCAGGTGCTTGGGCAAGCGTATCTGGCGGAGGGAATGAACCGCGAAGCCGAGCCCGTACTAGAAAAGTATTCAGCGCTCAGCCAAGGCAGCGCCGACTCGCTGGCGCTTCTCGGATACTCGCATGCTCGGCTCGGGGAGCGAAACCTGGCGCTTCGGACGCTTGAGGAACTCAAGGCGACTTCTAAAACGAGCTATGTGCCGGCCTTTTATTTCGCCATGATTTATGCAGCACTGGAAGACAAGGATCAAGCGTTCATGCAACTCGAAAAGGGCTACGACGAGCGCTTCACTCGTTTTGCCTATCTCAGACTGGAAGCGCTCTGGGACCCGCTGCGTTCCGATGAACGTTTCTCCGACCTGGTTCGACGCGTCGGGATCCCCGCCGTGAGCTCCGCCCAGGTCCTCTGATAAGCCTGATGATCGGACAGGTTCCCGCAGCACTTCGAGTCATGCCGCAGGCTCGATCCAGCGATGAATCTATTCGGCAACTCCCATCGGGGGCGCTGAGCGCTCGTCGCAGTCTCGGTCTTACGCTTAAGAATTATCGACGCGAGTCTAGTGAAAACCGATGCCATGCGACTCCGTCCTTCACGAAATGTGTGGATTGGGCTGGTTCGCCGGTGAACTTCGCAATACTCGATTCCCAGAATTTGCGAGCCAAGACATTTTTCTCCATGACGCGAATCTGCCATCGACCCGGACAATGGAGCCACACTTTCTCGGCGAGTTGGGTCCCGATTCCGCGATGACGGTACCGGCGCAATACGAAAAACTCCGCCATGTCCCAAGCTTCGCTATCGCCGAACGGTTCTGAGCCTCGTGTGACAAGCACGAATCCAACCAGTTTGCCGTCGAGTCTCGCCAGAAGTGGCAGTTGAGAGTTATCGGACCAAAAGAGAGGAAGGCTCTTGTAGCCGTAACGGCCATCGTCCCCAACGTCCATCGGGACCAGTTCACTGAAGTCGTGAATGTAAAGTTCAAGAAGGTTCCCCAAAGCAGATTGATGCTCAGCGCCGGCCCGGATCAGTTCGAGACCTGTGGACATGCACCTGAGCTTACATCGAAACCGTACTTCAGGGCGGCTCACCGGCAAACCAGAAACTTGAGGTTTGGCCGAGTCTGACAGCCTCTACGATTCTCAAAGCAGCATGTGTCCGGTCAAGTTTCGGCTATTGCAGAGCATTTTTAGCTCACCGGCGCGGCTTCCAGGTTTCTTTCCGACCATGCTTCTCGTAGCCGCGCCGCTAACCTAAAAATGCTCTGCATTATTGTGCCCAGGCACATAACATGTCAGGAAGTCTATGCGCTCGATCTTGAAACTCCCTAGATTGTTCTCTTCGATGGCGCCGCGTTTCCAGAAGTAGCGTTTCGCCCAATAGGATGTAGCAGGGACCAGGAGCGCGCACTTTAGTTGTAAAAACGCCAACCGCCCGGTGTCCTGGCTGGTTAGCCTTGGACCCGGGCGGCCGGTGTTGCTGCGGTCCTCCGCGAGTTATCGCGGATTGCTTGCACTTATGACAGGAAGAACTCTTTTGCGAGTGGCAGCCACTCCTGATCTGGGATCAGGGCGGAGACGTTATCTAGGGCCACTCCACCGTCCTGAGCCATCGCACCTGCCATGGCCATCGGAAGGTGGCGTTGCAGGCGGTTTGCGGACTCTTCGGTCCACCAGCGGGCCATCGCGCCGCCGAGCAGGTTGCGGAAGCTTGTCTTGGCATCGGGGGCCTGCACGGTGACCAGCCAGCCTTCGCCGTAAGGATCGCGGAGGGCGAGCTTGGCATCCTTCACGATGGCTTCGTTGATGTCAGAGACGCTGCCTTCGATGGGCGAAACCAGGTCGACGGTGTGGCCGTCGCGATGAATGGTGCACATTTTCTGGCCTTGGCGAATCCATTGGCCGCGTTGCGGGAGCGTAATGCTCTCGAGTTTGCCGGTCAGCTTGGAGGCGAAATCATCCATGCCGACGCGCACCAGGCTGGGGCTCTCACTCAACGCCCAGGTGTGGCCGGGATGGTAGCGCAAATTCTCCGGGACTGCGAAGCCCCCGACCAGGGAGGGCTGCAATCGGGGCGCCTTGGCTTCCTGCCTGGCGGCAACCTGCAATGCGGGTTGTACAACTGCGTGGCGGCTGCGGAAATGATCGATCAGCAAAAAACTTGCGAATGTGAAGAGAACCAGTAGGACTGTCATAAGTCACCTCGTCGGAGGGCTGTCTTTATCTTTAATTCCTTTTGCGAGCCACTCACACTCTGGTTAAGGCAATCGCCGTGCCATGCCGAGGAGAACCGCGAGCGAGTGGGGTGAGCACCGCGATCTCCTGCTAAATCAAAGGCATAGACGAGGCGCAGGTCTATGACGCGAGAGTGTGCGATGAAGGTGGCAACAGCGCTTTGATGGAAATCGCAACAGATTAAAGCCAGTGTTTGCAGCGTTTCAGATGGGAAGCCTTGCCCCGCCTTTGCAATCACCAACTTGCAGCGCAGCGCATGAAGATGAATATCGCAACAGCGAAAGATGAGGAATGCAACGGGTGAAGGCCCAATCAGCTGTTATTGACGAGAAAAACTATCGTGCTTCGCCTGACTGGACAGCCCCTTCAGCTCCGCTCAGGGCAGGCGAGGGGCGCGGCCCTTCTTACATGAGCATCTCGGTAACTTCGAGGCTACTCCCGAGCGTATTGCGCTTGTAGTTCGGCGTCCGCCGTTTCCGTGATGGCGGTTAAAGCGTTAACGCCGTATTCGAATCCTTTCTCGAAGGCCTTCAGGTTCAAATCAAGGAAGCTGGGCGGCACGGAATCTGCCACTGCTTTGCGTACGGCCTCAGCTTCCAGAAGATGAGTGACGGCGGTGAAGAACCCCACCATCACGGAGTTCAATACCATGCGCTTTCCCAGGTCTTCGGCGATGCGGGTGGCGGGGATGCTGTAGACCTGAATCTCCTTATTTATATCGGAGACGCGGACCAAATCCTGTTCCACAATAAGGATGCCGCCGTCTTTCAACTCAGGAACAAAACGCACATAGGCTTCCTGCGACATTACGACCAGGATGTCCGGCTGCGTGACGTAGGGGTACAAGATGGGCGAATCGGAGAGCACGAGCTGGGCGCTGCAGGCGCCGCCACGGGCTTCCGGACCGAAGTTTTGGGTCATGGTGGCGAAGGCGCCTTGATGAATGGAGGCGGCTTTGCCGAGGAGGATGGCGGAAAGGATCACGCCTTGGCCGCCGAAGCCTGCGACTCGAATTTCAGTTAGCTGCATACCGGTACCTCTTTTTCGTCTTGCTCTACGAATTTGTCGCCTAACGATTCGGCGAATTGGGCTCGCATCATCGAGCCGTAATCGGGGCGATCACGGTCTACGAACTTGCCGACGATGATTTCGCCCGTCATGGAAAGACCAACTTCGTTGGTGGGAGCCCCGTTGCGGACTTTGCTCTTCTCCTTGTAGTACTTCATGGTGTCGAGGCCGTCGCCCAGTTTGTTGCGGCGCTGATAAAGCGTGGGGCAGGGTGAGATTACCTCAATGAAGGAGAAGCCTTTTTTCTGAAACGCCTCGCTGATGGAGCGAGAGAGCTGGCGCACGTGGAAGGTGGTCCAGCGCGCGACGTAGACTGCGCCAGCGGCTTCGACCAGGTGGGGCAGGTTGAACGAGGGCTCAAATGTGCCGTAGGGATTGGTGGAAGTCGTCGAGTGATCGGGAGTAGTAGGAGCAGTCTGGCCGCCGGTCATGGCGTAAATCAGATTGTTGACGCAGATGACTTTCAGATCGATGTTGCGGCGGGCGGCGTGGATCAGGTGATTGCCGCCGATGGCCGATAGATCGCCGTCACCGGAGTAGACGACGACGTTTAACTTTGGATTCGCCAGCTTCAGACCGGTGGCAAACGGGATGGCGCGGCCATGGGTGGTGTGGAAGGAATCGAGCTTCACGTAGCCTGCGACGCGGCCAGTACAGCCGATGCCAGAGACCAGGGCGAGCGATCCCAGATCGATTTTCGAATCGATGAGGGCACGGGCGAAAGAGTTTACCGTGGTGCCGATGCCGCACCCCGGACACCAGATGTGAGGCATTCGATCGGTGCGCAGGAAAGGCTCGACCGGGTTCGAGGCGGAATTATTAGTATCGATATCGATCAAACTGTCTGACATCTGCTGGCCTCCACGATTACTTTGAGGATGTCTTCGGGCCGATGAACGCCGCCGCCCGCGTGAGAGACGGGGAATGTCTTTGCCCGACCGGCGGCAGCCCGCTCCACTTCCCGCACCATCTGGCCGAGATTCAGTTCGGGGACGACGAAGGCTTTTACTTTCGCTGCGAGTTCGCGGAACTTCTTCTCGGGGAAAGGCCAGGCGGTAATCAGGCGCAGCTTGCCGACGCGCAAACCCTGTTCGCGAGCTACCTCGATGGCTCGTTGTGCTACCCGGGAAGTGATTCCATAGGAGACGACCACGACATCGGCGCCGTCGAGTTCTTCTTCCTCGAACATGGCGATGCGGTCGGCAGCGTCGCGAATTTTATTTTGCAAGCGGCGAACCAGTTTGTCCTGAACCGGCGCCGTCATATTGGGATAGCCGTGTTCATCGTGGGTCAGGCCGGTGACGTGAAAGTTGTAGCCTTCGCCGGCGTGCGCCATTTCCGGAACCTGGTCTCCATTGGTGGCGTAGGGGAGGTAATCCTCAACGGACTTGTGAGTATGCTTGCGAGGCACAACTTCGATCTCGTGGGCCGCGGGGATTACCACTTTCTCGGTCATGTGGCCGACGACTTCGTCCATCATGAACATCACGGGGACGCGGAATTCTTCTGCCAGGTTGAATGCCTTGATGGTGAGATCGAAACACTCCTGCGGAGAATTGGGGCAGAGCGCGATGATTTCATAATCGCCATGCGAGCCCCAGCGTGCCTGCATCATGTCGGCTTGCGCCGGGAGCGTGGGTAGGCCGGTGGAGGGGCCTCCGCGTTGCACGTCGACGAAGACGCAGGGCGTTTCGGTCATGGCGGCGTAGCCGATATGTTCCATCATCAAAGAGAAGCCGGGACCGGAGGTTACAGTGAACGCCTTGGCGCCGCCCCATACCGCGCCTTGCAACGTGATGGATGCGGCGAGTTCGTCTTCCATCTGGATAAAAGTTCCGCCCACCTTCGGGACGCGAGAGGCGAAACGCTCAACAACTTCAGTGGATGGAGTGATGGGATAACCAGCGGCAAAGCGTGCGCCAGCCGCCAGGGCTCCTTCACAGCAGGCATGGTCGCCGTCGATGAAGTGAATGCCGGTGAGAACTCCGCGAGGATCGGCCTTCATTTCTTACCTCCCTTGTCGTCAGCCTTGAGACCAGCCTTGTCGTTCGGATTCTTGGTGGCGAAGATTGCGAAATCGGGGCAATACATGCCGCACAGGTCACATCCGCTACACTTCTCGGGATGAACCACGTGCGGCGGATGGTAGCCTTTGGAGTTGAAAGCGGAAGAAAGCGCAAGCACATGAGAGGGACAAAACTCCACGCAGAAACCGCAGGACTTACAATGCTCGACGACGATGGAAACGCGTCCTTTTGCCATGAGAACTCCACGCTGAAGCGGTAGACGACCCCACAAATCCTGGTCATTATGACTTGCGGCGAAACGATTCGGTGTGACAGGAGTCACAGATGTATGTGAAGGAACGCACGCCAGGAGGCCCCGAATAGAGAGAAACATCACAGTTTTCTCGGAGTTTTGCAGTTACTGGAGTAGTATTTCGTCGTGACGAATGGCATCGTCGATGGTGTCTTCGATCACAGCCAGGGGTGAACTTGTGAGCTATGAATAGGTTGAGAGAAAAGAACGCTCATCTTCTTCTCCTCTACTTCTTTGTAGCGACGTAGTCGGTTGTCTGTTACTGAGCGCGCTTGGGTTTCAGTGAAGAGCCCTCGGCCTAAAAGGAGAAATGCAATGTCTTGCAAGAAATTGATTTTCATACTTCCTGCCCTGATCGTATTCAGCGGCATGATGGTGGCGCAGGATACAACGTCGGATCAAAACAAGACCGTCATCCAACATGTTCCGATTTCGAACACGTCGCCGGTATCCGGCAAAGAGATGTACAAGGCGTATTGCGCGGTTTGCCACGGAACAGACGGCAAAGGTGGGGGGCCCGCAGCCAGCGCCCTGAAGACTCCTCCCTCGGACCTTACCCTGCTCAGCAAGAACAACGGGGGGAAATTTCCCGCGTTGAAGGTCACTTCCACTATTCGCGGGACGTCTGATCTTCCCGCACACGGATCCAAAGATATGCCAGTATGGGGAGAGTTGTTCTGGAATATGAGTCGCGGGCACGAAGGAGAAGTGCAGCAACGCGTGGCGAACCTGACCCATTACATCGAGTCACTGCAAGCCAAATAGGCGTCCACCGGAATTGTTTTAAGGGGAAAAAAGTTGCGGGCGCGAGTTGCAGGTCGCGCCCGCATTGATTCGTCGCACGATCGTTTCCCGTCCCCGGCTTGCTTACACAATCCGGCGTTCTGGCAGCCGCGGTGTGTCAGGGCTAGCGGTGAGCAAGCGCAACATGCTGGATGCTTTTCACTGCCTTCATATATTGAGCCCGCTCGAAGGCTGAGGGATTGGGACAGCGGATCTGGCTCATGCTGCCCTTCATTTGCTGGACCGACTCGTATTCATGTTTTTCCATCCATTCCAGCAATCCGGATTCAACTTTCCGAAGATGATCGATGCCGTTTCGCAACAGCGCGGAGCAGAGCATGGTCACGTCGGCGCCGACCATTACGAGTTTGACGACATCTTCTCCGCTATGCACGCCGCTGGTCGCCGCCAGGTTTGCCCGGATGCGGCCGTAAAGGATACCGATCCAGGTCAGCGGGAGTCGCAGCGCTTGGGGCCCGCTGAGCAGCACGTTGGGTTGGATTTCCAGTTCCTCGAGGTTGATGTCCGGCTGGTAAAAGCGATTGAACAGGACAAGCGCGTTCGCGCCGGCCTCGTCCAAACGCTTCGCCATATTGGCCATATTGCTGAAGTAAGGGCTTAGCTTTATGGCGACGGGAATTTTCACGACGGACTTTACTGCCTTCAGTATGTCGAGATACTCCTTCTCAATCGCGACGGAGGTAAGGTCCGGATCGGCGGCGATGGAGTAGATGTTGCATTCCAGAGCGTCCGCGCCTGCCTGTTCGATAAGCTTGGCGTACTCCGTCCATCCCCCGACGGTGGTGCCGTTGAGGCTAGCGATGATCGGCACCGACACTGCTTTCTTCGCCTTACGGATGTGATTCAGATATCCCTCGGGTCCGAGGTGAAATTCATTAGGCTGGGGGAAAAAACTGGATGCCTCTGCAAAACTGTCGGTCCCTTCGGTCAGATGGTATTCGAGTTCGAGGCTTTCTTGCCGCAACTGCTCTTCGAACAGCGAGTACAACACGATGGCGGAAGCCCCGGCGTCTTCGAGGTGGCGAATTGCCTCCAACTCTTGCGATAGCGGGGAGGCCGAAGCCACCAAGGGGGTACGCAGCTGCAAACCTAGATAGTTGGTCTTGAGATCGATCATGATTGCTCCTGGCAAGCGGAGAGGTTGGAGGCCACCTCTTCGCCGTCATTTAATAAAGCTCTGGCCGTGCGCACCTGGCTGTGACTGGCATACGATGTCCGCACTTCACTCGGGCTTAGCCGGTTCTTTGTCGCCTTTTCGCTGCGCCAGATATTCATACAGGTGAAAACGGGTAACGGCATCATGTTGGGCTTCTTCCCAGAGATGCTTGGCTTCTTCCGGGTTGCTCTTGGTGAGCATCTTGAAGCGCGTTTCCATCTGCATGAAATCCGCAACTTTGCGAGTGGGCGTGCGGGAATCGAGAATCAGCGGATTCTCGCCTTGGGCGGTTCGCTCCGGATTGTAGCGATAGAGCAACCACTGTCCGGAATCGACGGCCGCTTTTTGATCCGACATGCCCGTGGTCATGTTGATGCCGTGGGCGATGCAATGCGAATAGGCAATGATGAGACTGGGGCCGTCGTAGGCCTCGGCTTCGAGGAATGCCTTCAAGGTATGCTCATCTTTGGCGCCCATGGCCACGCTAGCGACGTAGATGTTGCCGTAGCTCATGGCAATGAGGCCGAGATCTTTCTTGGGGCCGGGCTTGCCCCCAGCGGCAAATTTCGCCACCGCGCCGCGGGGTGTGGATTTGGACGCCTGCCCTCCGGTATTGGAGTAGACCTCCGTATCGAGCACCAGCACGTTGACATTGCGGCCGCTGGCTAACACGTGATCGAGGCCGCCGTAGCCGATGTCATAGGCCCAGCCGTCGCCGCCGACGATCCAAATGCTCTTCTTGACCAGCAGATCGGCTAAGGAAAGTAATTGCTTGGCATCCGCGGAATTCAGCCCGTGCAATTTTTCTTTCAGGAGATCGACGCGCTGGCGCTGTTCGTAGATGTCCGCTTCGTCTTTCTGCGGAGAAGCAAGAAGTGCTGTAGCCAGGTCTTCGCCAATCGTTCCTGCCAGACGCTTGATCAATTCCTGTGCGAACTCAGTCTGCTTATCGACAGAGAGCCGAAAGCCCAGGCCGAACTCGGCATTGTCTTCAAACAGAGAGTTTGACCAAGCGGGGCCGCGACCGTCCGCGTTCTTCGCCCACGGCGTGGTGGGTAAGTTGCCGCCGTAGATCGACGAGCATCCCGTGGCGTTGGCGATAATGGCGCGGTCGCCGAACAGCTGCGACATCAGTTTGAGATATGGAGTTTCGCCACAACCGGCGCAGGCTCCGGAGAATTCGAACAGAGGCTCCTGCACTTGCTGTTGACGGATGTTGCCGACTTTGATGTTGCGGCGGTCGAGTTCGGGAATGTTCAAGAAGAAATCCCAGTTTTCGCGCTCGGGCATACGCAACGGAGGTTGCGGCACCATGTTGATAGCTTTGAGCCGCGTCTCGGCCTTGTTCTTGACCGGACAAACTTCCACGCAGATGCCGCAGCCGGTGCAGTCTTCCGGCGCGACCTGGATCGTGTATTTTAGGCCCGCCCACTCCTTGTCGCGGCTCTCCGTCGACTTGAAGGTTGCCGGAGCGTGTTCCAGTTCTTTGGAGTCGTAAACCTTGATGCGGATCACCGAGTGCGGACAAACCATGGCGCACTTGCCGCACTGGATGCAGATTTTCGAATCCCAGGCGGGAATTTCGAGCGCCAGATTGCGCTTCTCCCACTTCGCGGTGCCGGTGGGGAACGTGCCATCGACGGGGAATGCGCTGACCGGCAATTCGTCGCCCCGTCCGGCGTACATCGTGCCCAGCACGTCGCGCTCGAATTCCGGCGCTGAAGCGGAGAATGGTGGCGGTAACTCAATCGTGCTGGTAAGTTCAGCGGGGACTTTCACCTCGAATAGGTGGGCCAGAGTTTCGTCGACGGCTTTCATATTCTTCTGGACGATCTCTTCGCCCTTGCGGCCGTAGGTGTGTCGAATCGATTCGCGAATT
>Ga0187851_10000063_pt1 | contig 96210 bp, 79 predicted proteins | sample June2016WEW_6_10_FD_132997 | JGI IMG/M metagenome (GOLD analysis project Ga0187851, IMG submission 132997) | Peatland microbial communities from SPRUCE experiment site at the Marcell Experimental Forest, Minnesota, USA - June2016WEW_6_10 | ecosystem: Environmental > Terrestrial > Soil >... | reverse complement strand
TGGCATAGTATCGGTAATCGTTTTCTTACATTGATTTCCAATATGTTTTCTAATTTAAACTTAACAGACATGGAAACCTGCTACAAATTATTCAGAGCTGAAATTATTAAACCTGTTAAACTTCGAGAAAACCGCTTTGGTTTTGAACCTGAAGTAACTGCAAAAATTGCCGGAATAAAAAACATACGCATTTATGAAGTGGGTATTTCATATTACGGACGCACTTATGAAGAAGGGAAAAAGATTGGCTGGAGGGATGGTTTGGCTGCACTTTGGTGCATCCTGAAATATAATATTTTTTCGCGGTAGTACAAAAATGAGGGGAAACCGGCGGTTCACCTGACTAATCTTATTTTTGAATATAATGAGAGCCCTTTTGCTTTTCAGGTTTTTTAACCGCATGACCGGGGCTAATTGGATGCGTGCTTTTATTGCTATTGGCCCGCTCCATGACGTTTAGTACCAGCAGCAGCCAGGCTCCGAAAACCACAATAGTGGGCGTATAAATCATAATCATATTAAAAAAATACATCAAACCGGGGAAACTATCCAATCGATGTGGAATAATACAGAAAATCATCAGGGGCCCAGCGGTCATGGCATACTCCCTGGCCATAAGCACTCTGAATACTGCCGGGATTAGTAATACCCACGAATAATCCTGAAATCTTGGTAACACAAGCCCATAACATAATAAAACAAGTACTACCAAATCGGTTCGCGCTTCTTCATGATCTTCCCGGACAAGATATAATCCGGCACGTATTGTAAAAAAAAGCAGAGTCGCAACCCACAGCGCAAAAATGGTTCCTATCGCCGGATTCTGGATTGAAACGCTGTTGCAATTGGAAATTAGATCTGTAAGAAAACAAAACATCGAAGGATTGTCAAAACTGAATGCCAGGTTATTCGCACACCAGGATATGCCCATTCGTTCCATATCGAGCCATTGGGAAAACGAAATCGAAAAGACGCTAAACACAACCTGTAAAGAAATCGCTACCAACAGAATAAAGGCAAAAAGAGAGATTGTCGTAGAACGCCATCGCGGAGGTTTTTCGAAAAAAATAAGACCAAGAAAAAACAGAGGGGTAAACTTAAAGATGGAGGCCGCAAAAACAAGAATCATGAACCATATGTAACGCCCTTTTAACCAGCATAGAAGAGCCATGAAGACAAGGGCTGTTTCCAGTGAAGCCACATTGCCGGTTTGAATGCTTTTGTTTATCGCGCCATTGAAAGCCAGTACAGCGAAAAAAAAGAAGAGCGGCTTAAACTTGTCTTTCGGGAGTAAACATTGTGAAAAGGCGCTAAACGTTCCCAGGAGTATGAAAACGTAAAAAAACAAAGCGGCCAGTTGGGCAGTTTCATAACTCAAAAGAGCAAACGGCGCGAAAAAAAACAGAGAAAGAGGAGAGTAGACGAATGGATAGGATTGTTTCAACCCTGCAAGAGTTTCTATTACGTTGTGATCGTATGGATTCAACCCGAGTAAAATGGCTTTAACAGAGTAGTAGTCGCGTTGGAAATCCCAAAGGTTTTGATTGGGATGTAAGGCGACATGCAGGATGAATAGCGCAACATAAACACATGGGATGATACATAGTATCAAGCCCAGTATATTTGTTTTGCGTGATGCCGGAGATTGTCCTGCGGTATTTTTCGATAAATCCACACTATTCCCTTTTTGACTATTAATAATTAATGATAATTTCTTTTTATTAAATGTCTAGTGAATTTTATTCAACATGTCAATCTGATTGTTCAATAGAGCTGCCGGATACTGCATTCCAAACCGCAATAAACAAAATCTGTATTTTAGATTTTGAATCCAAAATATCCTTGACACGCAAGACGGCGTTTCCTATACTTCACATCTAAAAAATCTTATCAATTCAATAATTATATATCAATCGATGGGGGATTTTGATGAATCTTTACTTTCGCTTGGTTTTAACTATACTCAAGGCTCTTCTGTCCAAACAGGTCCGCTGCGATGAAAAGTTTGTCTGGAAGGGACGAGTCCTGCCCAATGATATTGATGCCTACGGCCATATGAACAACGGCCGCTATATTACCCTTCTGGGACTTGCGGCCATGGCCGCCGTCATCAGAACCGGATTGGCCAAGTCTTCCCTGAAACGGGGTTATATGTTCATCTGGGACCAAATCCAGGCGCGATGGGATCGGCCGCTCAAATTATTCGAGAAATTTACCATCGAAGTCCGGATGCTGCACTGTGAAGGCCGATATATTTACGCCACGGGAGCTTTTATCAAGGAGAATGGAAAGGTTGCGGCGGAAATCAATTATCGATGCTGTTTAAAATCCCGAACCCGGCAAAGTCTGGATGTCAGGGAGATCCTGAAGATGGATGGCCTTGCCCTGCCCGGTTTTGCAGGCGCATCCCCCCTTCCCCAGGAACTCTTCGTTGCCCCCGGCATGGATATCGTTGTGCGGAACCCTGTGGATGCGGGAAAGCCATTACCTGCCGCAGTCATCGAAAATGAAAAACGCCATCACCAGAGAAAGATTGTTCACATTCCGACACTCATCAATAAAATGAACACGGATTTGAAATCTTATCACCCGGGCGTTATTCAGGATATTTCTTTGACGGGTCTGCGTCTTACCATATCGAAAAACAGCGGGTATACTTTCAATATCGATGATGGCGAAACAACTCTCGATATCGTCATCGCGCTGCCTGACGAAACGGCGCCTTTCAAAATCAAGTGCCGATCTTACCGTTTCATGGATAATGACGGTGTCATTGATGTCGGCGCTGCGTTTGTGGACTCAAATTCTGCAAGCTATCAGTTGCTTCAGAAGCACTTGACATAGAACAGGCCCAAATATTTGTCCGGCGTTATAAGGAATTTAAAAGGCGCGCCTTCTATTTTTTCTCGCTTCCGGCAATCTTTGCCCACGAGTCCCGCAGCGGCACAACCCGGTTGAAAACAGGTTTCCCGGCTGTCGAATCCTTCGCGTCCGCACAAAAATACCCCAGTCTTTCAAACTGAAACTGGCTCCCCGGCGCTGCGTTTTTCAGGCTTTGTTCGACGTAGCAGGTCTTCAGTATCTCCAGAGAATTCGGATTCAGATATTTGACAAAGTCCTCTTCGCTTCCGGGATCCTCGATGTTAAACAGCCGGTCGTACAACCTTATCTCGGCGGCAACAGCGTGTCCGGCCGATACCCAGTGAATAACTCCCGGCACTTTGCGTCCGTCCGCCGGCGGCGCGTTGCGGGTTTGGGGATCATAGGTGCAGTGCAGTTCCGACACTTCGCCGGTGCTCTCATCGCGCACCATGCTCTCAAATTTTATGACATAAGAGTTTCTAAGGCGAACTTCGCGTCCCGGGCCGAGCCGATGATATTTTTTGGATGGGTTTTCCATGAAATCGTCGCGTTCAATATACAGCACTCTGGAAAATGGAACCTCTCTTGAGCCCATGTCGGGATTTTGCGGATGGTTGGCGCACTCGAATTGTTCAACCTGATTTTCAGGATAGTTGTCTATGACAACGCGAAGGGGATGTAAAACGCACATGGCCCTTGGCGCGTGATTGTTCAGATCTTCGCGGACGCAATGCTCCAGCAGCGCCACGTCAATCAGGTTGTCATTTTTAGCCACGCCGATCTGCGCGCAAAAATTCCGGATGGCCGCAGGTGTGAAACCCCGGCGCCGAAGCCCTGTTACGGTCGGCATGCGCGGATCGTCCCAGCCTTTTACATAGTTTTGCTGTACCAGTTCAATAAGCCTGCGTTTGCTCAGGACCGTATAGCTTAAATTAAGACGGGCGAATTCGATTTGCCGCGGGCGCAGGCCGGTGATCAACCGCTCCACGATCCAGTCATACAGGGGACGGTTGTTTTCAAACTCCAGTGTGCAGATAGAGTAGGTGATTCCTTCCAGCGCGTCGGAGAGGCAGTGCGCGAAGTCATACATGGGATAAACGACCCATTTTGTCCCTGTCCGGTAATGAGGTTCCCGTTTGATACGGTAGATAATAGGGTCGCGCATGACAATGTTCGGCGCGGCCATGTCGATTTTAGCGCGCAGAACATAGGCGCCGTCGGGAAACTCGCCCGCCCGCATCCGTTGAAACAGGTCGATATTCTCTTCCACGGAACGGTTGCGATAGGGACTTTCCTTGCCGGGTTCGGTGAACGTTCCACGATGTTCCCTTATTTCATCGGGGCTCAGAGAGCATACATAGGCATTTCCGGATTTGATAAGCTCAACGGCAAACTGATAAATTTTTTCGAAATAGTCGGATGCGTAATACAGACGATCTTCCCAGTCAAATCCCAGCCAGTGGATATCGTGGATGATTGATTCCACAAATTCCATGGATTCTCCGGCCGGGTCTGTATCGTCCAGTCTGAGGTTGCAGGTTCCCTGATATTGTCCGGCAATGCCGAAGTTCAGACATACGGACTTGGCGTGTCCGATATGAATATAGCCGTTCGGCTCCGGAGGAAAACGGGTAGCGACACGACCGTCGTTTTTGTTGGTTTTCAGGTCATCATCTATGATATCACGGATAAAATCAGTCGGGGTTGGGGTTGTATCTTGCGTCATATATTGAAACTCCTTAACTCACGTATAATGCGGATTGGAATCTATAATATTCATGGAAATATATCAAGGGTATAACTTCAGAAAAAGTAATTTACAATTTATCATCATCTTTTGATTGACGCAAAAAAGCTTCAGCGCGTAAATTACAGCATAAAAATACCGGTCGGCAGTTTGGCGGGCAAAATCAGTTCAATTTCAATTAAATTAACGGTAGCAAAGATTATGAAACTTATATTCATAAGGCTGGAATGTTATAAGTATACAATATATTTGTATATTTATTGGAATAGAAAAATTGCCGCGTAGTACCGGCAAGTCGGAATTGTTTACAAAGAAAATTGACTTTCACAAAAAGAAGTTTTATACTTTTATTGTTATCAGTAATTTTCATATAATTTTTACAGGAACCAAAAGAGATAAGGTAAAGAAAGGAGGCAAGGTAAAAGATGGCTACAGTGAATATTACCATCAATGGCCGGAAAATAACCACACAGGCGGGAATTACGGTTCTTCAAGCCGCCCGTCAGGAAGGAATTGACATTCCGACACTCTGCGAACATCCGGCATTGTCTACCGTTGGCGCCTGCCGAGTCTGCATCGTTGATATTAAAGGGCAACGCAATTTGCAAACATCCTGCACCTTTCCGGTGACCGATGGCCTGGAAATACTAACAGACTCGCCTCCGGTGATCAAAGCCAGAAAATTAGTTCTGGATTTACTTTTTTCCGAAAGAAATCACTTCTGTCCTTATTGTGAAATGAGCGGCAGTTGTGAACTGCAGGAACTGGGTTACCGTTATGGTATCGATCACTGGGCGTTTCCGACATATACAAAAGCATTCTCCCTCGATGCCACAAATAAATACTATCTGATGGAACACAATCGCTGCGTTTTATGCCAGCGCTGCGTTCGGGCCTGTGATGAACTGGTAGCTAATCACACACTGGGCTTAGGCCAGCGAGGCAATGAGACGATGGTCTATGCCGATGCGAATATTCCTCTTGGTGAATCTACCTGTATTTCCTGCGGCACATGCACTCAGGTATGTCCGACAGGAGCATTATTCTATAAGAGAAGCTCTTTTATGGGGCGTGACAACCTGACACAGAGAATTAAAAGCACCTGCGGACAATGCAGTATAGGCTGTGGAATGGAGATTGTAACACGCGGCGGCAATGTCCTCCAAATCTGGGGAGATTGGGACGCGCCGGTGAATCATGGCCTGCTTTGCAAAATGGGCCGATTTGAGCCTTTATATGACGGCCGCAAAAGAGTTGCCGAACCGCTGTTGCGGGATAATGATAAACTTGAACCGGTAAGCTGGAAAAAAGCTCTTGATGTCATGGTAAAACAAATCGGCAGCGCCAAAGCTAACCAAACAGGTGTGCTTGCTTCCAGCTACGCGACAAATGAGGCTCTTTATTTAATCAGCAAACTGTTCAGCGATAAACTGAAGGTATCCAATATCGGTCTGCTTAATGGCGTCGCGCCGGAAATTTTCAAAAAACAGCAAAGCACGTTTGCCGAAATCGCCAAAAGCGACATTATTTTAGTCGTCAGCGCAAATCCCGCTAAAGATCAGCCGGTGGCGTCTTTCATGATTAAACACGCTCTGGATAAAGGGGCGCGCCTGTTAATTGTCGACGACAAAGAAAACAATCTGGCGCCGTTTGCCTATATGTGTATGGGAACGGGCGATATTGATAAGGCCATTGAAATCGCGGGCAGAGCGGCAAACCCGATTATATTATACGGTTCGGAAATTACTAAAAATTCGGCTAAAGCGATAAAGAAACTGGAAAAACAGGCTCAATTTATTATCATCGAATCCGGTGTCAATACTCGCGCGGCTAAAGCTTTTGGATTCAACGGCGGTTTCAGCCCTGCAGGTGTCAAGTTGTTATACATTTTGCAGGGGGAACAAAATTGCGATGGAAAAGATTTGTTAAAGAAAGTGCCCGCTGGCGCTTTCAAGATAGTTCAGTCAAGTTTTTTATCGGAACTGACCGCTGAAGCGGACTTGGTTCTGCCTGCGGCAATATGGTCTGAAAGAACGGGCAGTCTGACGAATACGGAAGGCTGTATTCAGAAATTAAACAGTGCGGTGCAACCCGCGGGACAAGCGAAATCCGACTGGGAAGTTCTCCGGATATTAGCCGAAAAGATAGACAAAAAAATTGTCTTTTCACCGGAGGCCGTCTCGGCCGGCTTGAAGAAATTATTGAAATGAAAGGAGCAGTCTAAATGGCCAAAGTAAAAGTAGCGACAGACTGGTTGGCTGGTTGTGCCGGATGTCACATGTCATTTCTTGATATAGATGAGCGCATTGTCAAGCTGTCAGAACTGGTGGAATTTACATCAAGTCCGATAACTGACCTCAAACATCCCCCGAAAGAAGGTGTTACTGTGGGTATTCTCGAAGGGGCGATTTGCAACACACATAACATTGAAGTCGCCAAACAAATGCGCGAACGCTGTGATATATTGATTGCTGTCGGAGACTGCGCGACTTTCGGAGGTGTCCCGGCAATGCGCAATCTTGTGGGTACGGACGCGGCGTTGAAGAGGGCATATATCGACACGGAAAGCACGGTTGATGGAATTATTCCGGATTCTGACGAATTGGGCAAACCTTTGGATCTGGTTGTCGGCGTTGACAAAGTTGTTAAGGTTGATCTTTTCATTCCGGGTTGTCCGCCAAGGGCGGATGCTTTTTATTACGCATTGACGGAGCTTCTCGCGGGGCGCACACCGGTTGTTTTGCCGCCCGAACTATTTACATACGATTAGAGGAGAACTTTTATGGGGCAAAAGATAACCATCGAACCTGTTACACGTATAGAAGGTCATGGAAGAGTAACGATTCATCTGAATGATCAGGGCGAGGTAGAACAAACTTTTTTTCATGTTGACGAATTCCGCGGTCTGGAGAAATTCTGTGAAGGCCGGCCATATTACGAAATGCCTCAAATCACGCAGCGTATTTGCGGAATTTGTCCGATAAGCCATCACCTAGCAGCCTCAAAAGCCTGCGATGCCGTGGCGCGAGTCACGCCGACGCGCACAGCCAAATTATTGCGCGAATTGATGCATATGGGTCAAATGGTGCAGTCTCACGGAATGCATTTTTTTCATCTGGCGGCTCCTGATTTGTTCTTCGGTTTCGATTCCGATCCGGCAACGCGCAATGTTTTCCGTATCATTAAAGAAAATCCCCAACTGGCTCTGAAGGCTGTAAATCTTCGCCGTTTCGGGCAACAGGTCATCGAACGGCTGGGGGGAAAACGTATTCATGCTAATTTTGCCGTTTCCGGCGGAGTAAATGCTCCGCTTACGGAAGAGAACCGGAAGGCGATTGCCGCGGAACTGAAAACAATGACCGAAATCGGAAAAGCGGCGATCAGTATCGCCAAAGGCTGGCTGGAAGCAAATAAAGAAACAGCAGAGAGCTTTGCCGCGTTCCCCTCTAATTATATGGGAATGGTGGATATGGATGGCGGCCTGCAACTCTATGACGGCGAAATCCGGACAAGAGATGCAAATGGAAAATTGTTAGCCCAGTTCAAACCGGAGTATTATCTTTCCTATGTCGCGGAACATGTGGAATCATGGTCCTTTCTTAAGCATCCCTACCTGCGCATGCTGGGATGGCCGAAGGGATTTTACCGCGTAGGCCCTCTGGGACGACTCAATGTGATAGACAAGATCAGCACGCCTCTGGCTCAGGAAGAATTTAAATTGTTCCGGCAGATCAATGACGGCAGACCGGTGGAAGGATCTCTTTATTATCACTACGCCCGGATGATTGAATTACTCTATTGTCTGGAAAGAATAGGTCAATTACTTGATGATCCGGGTATTATGTTAAGCGATGTCAGAAACTATCCGCCGTTGGAAGAATTACCGGGACAGGGTGTCGGCGTTATCGAGGCTCCCCGTGGGACGCTTTTCCATGATTACGGCACGGATGAGAACGGGTTGCTGACCAGAGTGAATCTTATCGTTGCCACAGGAAATAATAACTGGGCTATGCACACAGCGGCAGGTTCGGTGGCTAAAGCTTACGTTGTCGGAAGCAGACTCACCGAAGGCATGTTAAACAGGGTTGAGGCGGCTATTCGTTGTTATGACCCGTGTTTATCTTGTTCTACGCATGCTATCGGCAGAATGCCTTTGGAAATCAGACTTCTGTCGGCGGATGGCACCGAACTTGACAGGATCAGCCGTTAAAGAATGATATAATTAAAAAAGAAATGCAGACTGGCTACAATGTTCCGGTCTGCATTTTTTGTTGACGCCGGGTTGGATGGAATCTGCCGCCCTGGCAGACAATAAAGTCAGCCGAAGAAGGCGAACTGGTAAGGAAAGAGAATTTATGCCCCGGACTATTATAATTGGATACGGCAATATCGACCGGTCTGACGATGGCGTCGCCTGTGAAGTAATCAATCTTGTAAGGCAGAATTTGGGTCAAAAGATTCTGGGAGACGGGGATATGGGTTTAGAAAACCTTGACGGAGAAATTGATTCAATATTTTTACCCCAACTTGTTCCTGAAATTATGGAATTGATCACAGGCTATGAACAAATCATTTTTGTCGATGCTCATGCCGGTGATGATATGGAGGATTTGAATTGTTCAAAGGTAACCCCCCAATACGTCTGTGCAACTTTTACTCATCACCTGACACCGGATGCGCTTTTGGCCTTTTTAAAAACTCTTTATCAACATGAGCCCGAGGCATTCATTGTGTCCGTTCGCGCGCACGATTTCGATTTTAAACGAAGTTTCTCACCGAAGACACAATCCCTTCTGCGTCCGGCAAGTGATAAAATCATGCAATTGCTGAAAATTAAAACACGCAAAAGAAATTAATTCGGCCGTTTTATGATTCAATTGCATTCTTTTTCACCAAGTCAGTTATCATGTCCACACCGGCCGCAAGACCGATTACACTGGAATCAAGACACAGATGAAAATTGCGTGCGTCCATCCAGTCGATGCCCAGCATATCGCGGATAAATTTCTTTCTCGAACGATCCGATTCCTGCACCATAGCCCGCGCATCCTTCTCTTCCATTTTTTGCTCTTTCATTATGCATTCGACGCGATAATCAAAAGGCGCGTGAACAAACACATGAAGCGTATCGGGTCTATCCTTTAAAATATAAAATCCGCCCCGACCGACAATCACAGCATTACACTGGCTGGTAATTCTTTTTATGATATTGCTTTGCAGCGCAAATAATTCTTTATTGTAGATCGGTTTTTTAAATGACGGCACCATGGGCACCTCCGGAGTGCCGAAGCAAAAAGAATTGATAATCCTTTCGAGCAGAGGGACTGACCGGCCATCAAAATTTTCCAGCATCTGCGGTTCTAATCCCATCTCTTTTGCCGCCTGTTGCAGTATCTCTCTGTCCAGATACCGAAACCCCAGTTTCTTAGCAGCGAGAAAACCGATATAAGTTCCTCCGCTGCCCGTCTGCCTGGATATGGTAATTGCTGTTTTTTCTGTCATACTCGCCTCCTATGACTTTATTCACCGATCGCTTCCGGTCGTATTTCTCTATGGGAATCGGTTATTAAAAAAATCAACGGAATGGATATTATGAAAAGCACCGCGATCAGAGAAAATAGATAATTGTATGAAAGCATGCTGGCCTGTCTCATCACTATTTCTTCAACCGCCTTGAGTGCTTTGCTCTGGGCATTGGCCATGTCCATTCCCCTCGCGTAAAAATATTGTGTGAGCGATCTGAGTATGTTGTTGGTGCTATCTCCAAAAACGGTGATGTGTTCCATAAGCCGCGCCCGATTGAAATTTTCGCCACGGTCAAGAATAGTAGCGGCGAGCGCGATGCCGATACTGCCGAAAACCTGCCTGACAACGTTATAAAGTCCTGTGGCCGCGGTCATCAGATGTTGCTCGATTGTCGAAAGCGCTGCGGTGCTCAGAGAAACAAAAATCATGCCGAAACCGATCCCTTGCAGAAACTGAGGAATGAATATGTCCCAGAAACCAACATCCAATGAAAGAACAGAAAATTGATAAAAAGAAACGGCGTTTAAAAACAATCCTATGCCGATAAGAATACGGGGGCCGATTTTATTATATATCCGTCCGGAAATCGGCATAATCAAAGCCATGGCCAGCGATCGCGGGAGAAGCGCCAATCCCGAATCAAAAGCAGGGTAACCTAATAGCTGCTGCAAAAAAAGCGGCAACACAAAAAGACTGCTCATGAGCGCCAGCCCCAGAATGCCTCCTAAAAATGTCGCCGAAGAGAAGTTGATATTTTTCAGAATCCGCAGATTGACAGCCGATCTATCTGTGCTCAATTCCCGCCATATGAATAAAAGAAGCCCGACGACAGCTATTACCGCCAGATAAATGATGAAATTGGAATCGAACCAGTCGCGCTGCTCGCCCTGTTCCAGCATTATCTGCAGGGCGCCCAGACCGCACATCATGAAGAACAGTCCGGAAGCATCCACTTTCCCCTTTTCGCGGACAAGAAAATGCGGATCTTCAATGAAGCGCAAAATCATCAGAATATTAATAATACCAATGGGAACGTTGATATAAAATATCCACGGCCAGGAGTAATTGTCGGTCAGCCATCCTCCAAGAGTCGGTCCCAGAGCCGGCCCCAGAACAATTCCCATTCCGTAAATTCCCATCGCCATTGCCTGTTCTTTCGGCGGAAATGTTTCCCGGAGGATGGATTGCGAAATGGGAATCAGAGCACCGCCGCCAATGCCCTGAATAATCCTGAATACTACGATCGAGGGAAGATCCCAGGCGATTCCGCAAAGCATTGACGCGACGGTAAATGAAAAAACCGAGAAAATATAAAAATTCTTCCTGCCGAAACGCGAACTCAGGAAAGCAACGATCGGCATGATAATGACATTGGAAAGAATATAACCGGTCGAGACCCAGGTAATTTCCTCGACGGACGCGCTCAGTGATCCGCGCATGTGCGGCAGAGCCACATTGACGATGCTCATATCCAGCGCCGACATGATCATGCCGGACATAACCGTCATCGTGATCATCCATTTATGTGGGCTACTTTTTTCTTCCATGAGCGCTCTACTTGGCGGAAAGTTTAGTGCCGGTCGCACGGCTCACGTCAACAGTAGGAATAACGGATAACCCCGGCCACAGTGGATGATAAGGATCATATTTGGAATCAATGATAATTTTGACAGGAACGCGTTGCACGACTTTTATAAAACTACCGGTGGCGTTTTCCGGCGGCAGCAGGCTAAAAACCGAGCCTGTCCCAGGCTGGAGACTGTCGATGTGACCTTTGAACTTGATGGAAGGGTAAGCGTCAACCTTAATTTCCACAGGCTGCCCGACTGTCATTTTGGTAATTTGCGTTTCTTTGAAATTGGCAATGACCCAGATATCTTCCTTTACTATGGATAGCAGAGCCTGACCGGGCATGACATATTTTCCCGGGTCGACATTCTTCATGGCAATCCGTCCGCTGACCGGCGCCGTAACTACTGTGCGTGCCAGATCTAATTGTGTTAATTTATTTACGGACTGAGCTTCCTTGATTTTGAAGGATTGGGTCGTCGCTTTTGTTTTGGCGGATTGAAGCGCAACCTCGGCCTCGGCTACGGTGGCTTCAGCCGCCCGCTTACGGGCAACAGCCACTAACCAGCGGGATTTAAACTGATCATACTCGTTTTGGGAGACGGCCTCTTTTTTGAGCAGTTTTTCGTAGCGTTGCAGCTCTTTGAGAGCGAGGTCTTCCTCATTTACAGCGACATCCAGATTGGCGTGTGCTCTAATGAGTCCTTTTTCTTTCTCGACAATAACTGCCTTGAGTTCGTTTTCTTCAGAATCCACCCGGGAAAGGCTTTGACTGCTTTCATCGAAATGATTTATATAATCCTGCCGGTAAATTTCCAATAGAGGTTTGCCTTCTTCTACATATTGATTATCGCTGACAAAAACATTGGTTACCCGTCCTTTTATCTCTGCCGCAATCGGAACAATTGTTCCCGACACATAAGCGTCATCCGTGCTTTTATGAGAAAGGGAATGAATAAAATAAATCATTCCATAAATGACCGCCGCCGTTGTCACTGCGATAGCAATAATTCTGAATCCCCATTTTTTCATATTTCCCGGTATTCTCCATTAGTCTTATTTATTTACTGCATTTAATTTTGCTAAAAATTCCGACGCTTTATTGATTGTTTAAATTATGAATAACTTGTCCCAGATATTTACGAATATTGAGCATGTCTTTTGCCTTAAAACCCTTACAAATACGTTTGCGATGCTGCAAGACGAGCGGCTTTATATTTTCATAAAGAGACCGGCCGCTTGGACTTAAATAAATACGGTGCGCGCGTTTATCGTTTTCATCGTTTCGTTTTTCAATACAGCCCCGTTTATCGAGCTGTTTAAGAATGCGTGTTATATTATGACGGTCCTTGAAAGTTTTTTCACTAAGCTGAATTTGATTTATGCCTTCCTGCTCCCGCAGACGATATAGAACCGCCCATTGTTCAGGAGTCAAATCATATCCGGCATCCTGAAAAGTCTGGCGTAATGCGGCAGATACCTGGGCATGGCTGCGATAGAGCCAAAAGCCCAAAGATTCATCGGGAGAACAAATTTCCTGTTTTTTTTTCATTTTCTTAAAAAACTTTTTCCACAAATAAAATATGACAACAAATGTTGTCATGACAACAAAATATATACGGCTGCCGGATTTGTCAAGAAATTTTTATCTATGAAATAATTTAATTCACGCTCTGCAATTTTCAATAGATTTGTGATTATACAACAAGAGAGGGAAATGGGCGATATTTATTCTCTTGCATATTCTGCGGGAGATAACTGGCTAAATACTTAAACTTCCTGTTTTATTTTCTATCTATATTTTCTAATATATAAGCGGCCTTCTCAACAATAAAAAGCTTCGCCATTGTTTTCACGGAACGCTCATGGGCATCCTTATCCATTGAGGAAACACAATCTTCTACTACTACAGGATAAAAGCCCCGATTTGCGGCGTCCCTTGCCGATGACTCAATTCCTATTTCAGTAGCGATACCGGTAAAAATGAGCGTGTTAATCCGGCGGCTCCGCATCATATATTCAAAATTTGTTCCAACAAAAATGCTGGCCGAAGGTTTCTCCAGAATTACATCATCGTGATGAGGCTTCACTATTTCAGGTATTTCGCGGTCCGGCGAGCCTGCAGCCATAAAAGACGGCAACTTATTTACATCATCAACTTTAAAACGTCTCATTTGCGCAAAAAGGTGCCAGGCCGATGTGAAATTTCTGGAAGGAGGAGTAATCAATGTATAGACGATCGGCATCTTCCCCCGTATTTTTTCAATGAAGACTTTTAGATTATTAAGAAATTGATCCTTATTAAATATCCAATTAACAAGTCCATTTTGCACATCCCAGACAACCAGGCAGGAGTGTTCCGGGCAAACAATTTCCGGAAGTTTATCATATATTTTAATTCCGTTTATTTCTTGCATTTCACTTTTACCTTCTGTTGCTCTATGATTCCCGGAGATGCCTCAACATGTCAGCCATCACCGCTTATAATATAGCATAAATTTAATATTAAAAAAACAAAGGCTTTAGAGGGGCTATATTCGCAGAATGTCCGTGCGTCTGCAATAATGATACCTTCATCTTGAGATAGTTTATAATAAGCTTACTGGATTCTGTGTCTGCACAGGCATGATAACAAAACACGAAATTATCCTCCGAGGTATGCTTCTTTAACTCTTGGATTTCCCGTCAGTTCCTTTCCTGTGCCGGAAAGAACAATGCGGCCGGTTTCCAGAACGTAACCGCGCGTTGCGATGTGCAGGGACATGTTGGCGTTTTGTTCGACGAGCAGAATTGTTTTCCCCGTCTGATTAATGTCTTGAATGATCTTGAAAATATCCCGCACAAGAACCGGCGAGAGTCCCATCGATGGCTCGTCGAGCAGCAGCATTTGCGCGTCGGTCATCAGTGCGCGGCCCACGGCAAGCATCTGCTGTTCGCCGCCGGATAGCATTCCGCCCTGTTGTCGTTTTCGTTCCCTCAGGCGCGGGAACAATGAAAAGGCATTTTCAAAATCTTTGGCAATCTGTTCTTTATCTTTACGCTGCCATGTGGCGATTTTTAGATTTTCCAGCACTGTCAGATTGCCGAAGATGCCCCTGCCTTCCGGCACGTGGGCGATGCCTGCTGCGACAATTTGATCGGCGGCAATATTTTTTAAATCCTTTCCCCAACAGGTTATGATGCCGCTGTAAGGAACGAGACCGGAAATCGCCCGCAGGATGGATGATTTCCCCGCGCCGTTGGCGCCGATCAGCGTTACAATTTCTCCCCTGCCGACTTCAAAAGAAATATCGTCAACCGCGCGAATACTGTCATAGGACACTCCCAAGTTTGAGACAACAAGAATCCGATCAGAGGGCGTCATTGAACGACCTCCTCGCCCAGATATGCTTCCATCACTTTGGGGTTGTTTTGAATTTCGGCAGGCAATCCCTGTGCTATGGTAGCGCCAAAATCCAGTACCACCAGGCGTTCGCAAATGCCCATGACAAGCCGCATCTGGTGTTCAATCAGAATGATCGTTACCGAAAAAGTTTTACGAATCCACCCGATAAATTCCATCATCTGAATAATTTCATTAGGGTTCATTCCGGCAGCCGGTTCATCCAAAAGCAAAAGTCCGGGTCCGGTGGCCAGCGCTCTGGCAATTTCGAGGCGACGCTGCAAACCATACGGCAGGTTTTTTGCTTTCTCACCGGCCGAATCGTCAAGCTTAAAAACAGATAATAAATCCAACGCCTGGTTGGTAATGCGCCGCTCTTCTGCGCGAAAACGGCCAATATGCAGAAGCGCCTCCGCGGGTGTGTATGCAATCTGGCCGTAGTGTGCAATGCGCACATTGTCCAGAACGCTCAGTTCCTTGAAGAGCCGGATGTTCTGGAAGGTGCGGGCTATGCCCAAAGCTGTGATCGCATGTGGTGTAAGACCTACAATCTCTTGTTTGTTAAGCTTGATGCTGCCTTCGCTGGCGCGATAAACGCCGGTGATTAAATTAAAAACAGTGGTTTTGCCCGCGCCGTTGGGACCGATAACGCCGATAAGTTCATGCGGTTCTATGGCAAGGTTGAAATCGGATACGGCGCAAAGGCCCGCAAAGCGGTGCGTGAGTCCAGATATTTCAAGGAGCGGCATCCGCGGCCCCCTTTTTCTTGTTCCGCCACAGTTTTTCCGTCACCAGATCATGAAGCGGCTCAAACAGGCGGGTTTCCCTCATGCCCATGATGCCGCGCGGACGATAGATCATCAGGAGTACGAGCATAAGCGGCATAAGCATCATTCGCCACACGCCCAACGGACGCAGGATTTCAAGCAATATGGTATAAATGACCGCGCCGATGATTGATCCGGCAATTGACGCGATGCCGCCCAGATAAACCATAATAAGTATGTCGGTGGATTTGAGAATGTCGAACATACGCGGGTTGATAAACTGCAGCGCATGGGCAAACAGGCCTCCTGCAATGCCCGCGAAGAAAGACGAAACGACAAAAGCGATGATTTTAACCTGGCGTGTGTCGACGCTCATCAGGTCGCTGGCAATTTCATCTTCGCGAATGGACAAAACACCGCGTCCGAAATTGGAATAAACCAGATTACGTATCACCCAGACGGACAAAACAGTCCAGAAAAATACCCACGGCAGTGTGGTGAGCTTTTCCATTCCCAGAAGGCCACGCGGCCCGCCGACCGCGTCGATGTTTTCCAAAACGGACTTCACAATCATGCAAAAAGCCAGTGTAACAATGGCCAGGTAATCCCCGCGTGTCTTAAAAGAAGGAATTGCCACCAGGAAACCGATCAACCCCGCGCCGATGCCGCCGGCCAGTATAGCCAGAGGAAAAAGCAAATTTTGAACACTTAGCGGAATTACATGGACTGTCAAAAGTGAGGCTATGTAAGCGCCCATGGCCATGAAACCGGCATGGCCTACGGAGAATTCGCCCATGTAACCGTTGATTAAATTCAAACTGACGGTGAGGATGATGTTGATGCCCACGTAAATTAAAATCAGTTGAAGATATAAATCCAGAAATTCAAAAGTCGAGGCAGCTATACAAAATCCCAGCCCCGCGATCATGAAAACCGGCCAGAAATATTTGCAGCCGGTGAGCGTGTGCCATCGGGTAAGCAGTGTGTAATATGTGGCGAATAGTTTGGCCATTATTGTTACACCTTTTGCGGATGGGGCTTGCCCAGAATTCCATATGGCCTGACGATCAACAGAATAAGAAGCAGCGTAAAGGCCACAAAGTCACGGTATGTGGATGGGAAAAATGCGCCTACCATAATTTCCACTCCGCCCAGAATAAATCCGCCGATCATTGCGCCGCGGATATTGCCGATGCCGCCGACCACGGCGCAGATAAATGCTTTCCAGCCGACCATGATACCCATGTATGGATCAATCACCGGATAGGCCAAGCCATACATCACCCCGGCTGCGCCACCAAGGCCGGTGCCGATGGCAAACGTAAGCGAGATGATTTTATCCACCGACACGCCCATAAGCGGAACAATTGTTTTGTCCCAGGAAATGGCACGCATGGCCATGCCAGCTTTGGTGTGCTGCACAATAAAATCAAGAATGAGCATCAAAAGCAGAGACAGGACAATGACGATAATCTGCAGGGAAGAAATAGAAAGAGCGCCGAATGTCCACGTGGTATTTTGCAGGAGCGGCGGAATATGTTTAGGATAGGGGCTGAGCGCCAGTGTGAAATTTTCCAGAAAAAGTCCAACGCCAAGCGCGGTGATGATGGCGGAGACGCGCGGGGCGTTGCGCAGCGGTTTGTAAGCCAGCCGTTCGATGATGACGCCCAGAAAGGCCACGCCCAGCATGGATAAAAGCAGCGTCGGGATAAATGAAAGATGGAGATAGAAGGCCAGCAGAAAACAGAAAAAAGCGCCAACCATGAACAAATCGCCGTGGGCGAAGTTGATCATCGTCAAAATGCCGTAGACCATGGTGTAACCAAGGGCTATCAAAGCATAAATACTGCCCAGTTGCAAAGCGTTGAGAATCTGTTGAAAAATATACGACATATTTTAGTTATAAATCCCTTTGTCATGTCGTCATGCAAGACTGATCCGGCATACGTGACAGGCATGAATGAAACTTTTATAAGGCTTAAATAAAATGTTCCACAGACAGGGCGCGAGAGGCTTAAGAATGAGGTCTGCTATTTCGCAGGTCGCAGTGACTAAAGCCGAAGCGCAACGCAGTATGAGGACATTTTAGAAAGTCGCTTATGGCTTGGCGTTGGCAAACCATGTGAACTTCCCATCCTTTATTTTTAAAATAACGGCGCTCTTGATCGGATCGCCGGATCCCTCTTTGAATTGCATGTTTCCGGTAACGCCTTCATATTGCGGAATTTTGGCCAACGCGTCGCGCACGGCCTGGCGGTCGTTCTTTCCGGCGATTTTGAGCGCCTGCCATAAAAGTCCGAACGAATCGTAAGTCAGAGCTGCCACGTCATCCGGCGTGTTGTTGTATTTTATTTTGTAGTTCTCAATGAATTTTTTTGTGGCATCGCTGGCTGAGTCGGCTGCGTAATGCGTACTGAAATAATAATCGTTACAGTCCTTGCCGCAAAGCTTCACAAGCTCGTCGGATCCCCAGGAATCGGAGCCGATAAAGGGCACGGTGATGCCAAGCCGCTTGGCCTGCTGGATCTGAAGCGGCACTTCGCTGTAATAGTTGGGCAGGAATATGATGTCCGGCGCAGACTGTTTGATTTTAGTTAACTGAGATGAAAAATCCTTATCATTAGTGGTGTAGGTTTCAAAAGCGACTACCTTGCCGCCGTTTTGTTCATAGACCTCTTTGAAATACTCGGCAATGCCCTTGTTATATTCGGACGCGACATCATAAAGAACAGCCGCTTTTTTCAGCTTGAGATTTTCCAGCGTGAATTTCGCCAGCACGCGTCCCTGAAATGGATCGATAAAACAGGACCGGAAAACATATTTTTTAGAAGCTCCTGTTTTGGAATCCAGCGTGGCTTTAGGAGCGGTGGACCAGGGTGTGATAAGGACTACCTTGCCCGATTCGGCGATTTCAGCGGCAGGCAGAACGTAACGGCTGGCGTTGGGACCGACAATCGCCGTAACCTTTTGCTGCGTAATCAGCTTTTGCGCCGAGGATGCCGATTGATCGGCTTTTCCGGCGTTGTCCTCAATAATTAACTCCACCTTATATTTTTTTTCGCCCAACTGAATCCCGCCGGCATCGTTGATTTCCTGCACAGCCATTTCCGCCGCGTTTTTACAGGAAGCTCCGACCGCAGGAACATCGCCGGTCAATTCTGCAATAAGACCTATCCTGACCGTATTGGAATCCATTTTACCGCAACCGTAAATGCCTGAAGAAAGAACTATCAAAAGGATAAAAAATATTATCGTTTTTTTCATGGAATGTCTCCTGCTTTTTTTGTTATTTCGGTCACAGTTTATAAGGTAAGGTTATGATGTTGTCAATATTAATATTAGAGAATTACTGCAAAAATACTTGAGTGTAATCTTAGGTCATGATATTAGTTCCATGTCATTTACGAAAGGCGGCGCTTAATTTGAAGATCGCTACTTACAATGTAAATTCCATCCGTTCCCGTATGCATATCGTATTGCCCTGGCTGCGGGAAAACGGGCCCGATTATTTCTGTATGCAGGAAACAAAGGTCGCTGACGCCGGCTTTCCCGCGGCCGAATTTGAAGCTTTAGGCTATCATGTGGTTTTCAAAGGCGACAAACAATACAAAGGCGTAGCTATAGCCTCGAAGTCCAAACCGCAAAAAATAACATTTGGTTTTGACAGTGAACCGGCCGATTCCGATCGTTTAATCATCGCGGCTTTTAAGGATCTGACAATAATTAATACCTATGTTCCGCAGGGTCAGGAAATAGAAAGTCCGCAGTTTGCATACAAACTGGAATGGTTCGCGCGTTTTAAAAAATATCTGCAGAAGCATTTTCAACCGGAAAATGAAATAATCTGGTGCGGTGATCTTAACGTAGCTCCGGAAGACATCGATGTTCACGATCCCAAAAGAATATTGGGACACGTTTGTTTTAATCCGGAAATCTGGAAAGCATATGAAGATGCTAAATCATGGGGCTTTACCGATATATTTCGTAAACATCATCCGGGTGTTGCCGGTCAATATACTTTTTTTGATTATCGTATCAAAGATTCAGTGAACCGAAAGTTGGGCTGGCGGGTAGATCATATGCTGGCGACAAAATTGCTTGCCGCGAAGTCCAAAAGCTGTACGATTGATTTAGCATCACGACTTGCTCCAAAACCGTCCGACCATCTAATCGTTTACGCACAGTGGTAAAGGTGAAAGAAATGCATAACAAAGAAGATATTGAAGACATCAACACGAAAATTGCCGCCGGTTTCGAAAATATTGAAAAAAAATTGGCGGACGCCAAAAATATTGCCGAACTTTTTGAAATTCTTTTCGCGGGAACAGAGAAGGAGTTTCAAGTTCCCTTTGTCTGGCTTACCTTGAAAAATACGCTCACTGCCGCGCCTGTCATAGAGGCAATAAAATCTTCGAATATTTTAAAAGACAGGCTCAGTGTAATAAAGCCGGAGTTATTTAACGAAATTATTCCTTCAGGTTTGAAACCGGTTTTAGTTAATAAGAATTTAAATCAGTATTATAAATTGTTGCCTGCCAATAGAAAATATTTTGTCAAATCACTGGCCCTGGTGCCTTTTAAAATGAATAACGAAATTGTGGGAAGCTGGAATAATGGCGATGCCCGCCTTAATCGTTACACGCCGGATATGCAAACCAATCTTTTACAGAAGCTGGCCCAGTCGGTATCTTTTCGTTTAAATGAACTCGTTTAGGTAATAATTTCTATTGAACTTATAGTGCATATTATAAGAAGAACCCCGTAGGAGAGTACGGGGTTCTGAAGGTTGTAGCTCAGAGAAGGGAAAAGGGGTCTATAAAGGGGGTTAATTAATTAAATTTTTGAGAGCGTCAACCACTGGTGTTGTAAAAATAGACACAAGAACGGTATAAAGGGCAAATGACCCTACAGCTTCACTCATATATAGCTTACTATATTTTCTTTTTAGAGAAACGATAATCAACCCGCCAATAATTAAACAACCAAGGTGAAAGAAAGGAAAATTATCATTTCCGGTAACGCTGAACTGGGCATAGCTGAAAGAAGCTGTTACCAAAATTACGAAAGCCGTTAAAAGTGTTGTTTGCATAATTTTTTTCATAGCTTTTGTCTCTCCCTTACATGCATCTTAAAATCTTTTATATTTTTTATTATGAAAAAAGCGTGCCAAATTTTTATAATAAACCATAAAATTCATAAACACATGATATTAAATGATAAAATAGTTTAACCTTCTTTCTGTAAAATCATAAATATGTTTATTTAATTCTTTAATATTGAAAGAAACGTTAAATTTTTCAGAAATATCTAATAAAATATTTAATAGTAGATTGCTTTAAATCAAAGTAATGCGATGTGGCTTTAAGCACAAACAATTTTTTTTCTGACAATCATAAATAAATTGCATAGGTACATATTTTTCTTGACAAATATCAAATACTCTATATTTTTGAACCTCCGTTCAAAAAATTTAATGATAATTCAGAAAAACGATGGCCTAACTGATGGAAAGATCAAAACGAAAAGGACGCGAGTTTAACATGCGCCGGGCGGAAATACTGAAAAAATCGGAAGAGGTATACGCCACGAAAGGCTTTCATAATGTCACTATGGAGGGAATTGCCGGCACATCCGGTTTCTCCATCGGTTGACTTTATCAGTTCTTTGAAGGCAAAGAGAATCTTTATACAACGTTCTTCGCCTCGCCATGCTTGTCAATCAGGTTACGCTCTATATGGCGCTGGGCGGTGGTGAATAATGGCGGTCTTTAAAAGAAAAAGAGCGTTTTCTCTTCCTTTGGAAGAGTAATGTTTGTAGAATCAAAAGGAGCATACCTTTGGCCGGACAAAAAATAACCAGAAGACAAAAAGATATTTCCCGGCTCCTGCGCGGGAAAAAATATAACCCCCCTCAACCGACGAAAAAGGATAATTCCGTACCGGCAAAAAAACGCGGCAGATAAGAAGATGCTTCATTTTCAGAATTCGGCTGTTATTATAAAGAAAATCAACAAATATGGTTTTTTTACAAATGATAATAAATTATTTTAAGAAATAATTTAAATTCTTTATTAATAATTGATATACTTACAAAATAAAACGTATGGACAATATTATAAAAAAGGAGGGTAAAATGCGTATAGTTAAGGCTGTTCTTGTTTTAATCATTATATGTATCCTGGCAGGAATTGGATTTGTTTATCTCGCTCCCCAAAAAGCAACTTCATTGGCCATAGATATGGAACGCCAACGTTCCGGGCTTATCCGTAAAGAAATCAATCTTCCGAATGGCCTTCATTATGTTTATCTGGAAGGCGGAAAAGGTGAACCTCTTATATTGCTGCATGGTTTTGGAGCCAATAAAGATAATTTTGTACGGGTAGCCAGATTTCTGACACCGCATTACAGGGTGATAATCCCCGACCATATCGGCTTTGGCGAATCCGGTCATCCTCAGGATGCCGACTATAGAGCTGGCACTCAAGCTGCCAGAATAAGAGCTCTGACACAAGCCTTGGGCATTACCAAAGTTCACCTGGGCGGAAGCTCCATGGGAGGCCAGATTTCCATGATGTATGCTTTCTTTTACCCCGACGAGGTCAAGAGTCTGTGGTTGATTGATCCGGGTGGAATATGGAGCGCGCCAAAAAGCGAATTCCAGGAACTGATCACGAAAACCGGAGAAAATCCGCTCATGGCCAGAAACGAAGATGAGTTTGCCAAAATATTCACGTTTGTCATGTCTGATCATCCATTTGTCCCGCGGCCTATGCTGAATGTTATGGCTCAGGAACGTATTCGTAATTATGATTTGGAAAAACGCATCATGAAAGAGATATCCTCCGATTCAGCCGAAAAATATGTGACCGGTCTTATGACACCCACTCTAATCGTCTGGGGAGATAAAGATCGTGTTATTAGTCCGGCCACGGCCGAAATATTGCACAAATTAATGCCGGCCTCCGAGGTTATTATGATGAAGGGTGTTGGGCACTTGCCGATGCTTGAAGAACCGCGACAGTCTGCCAAAGATTATTTAAAGTTTCGCAACAGCCTGGAGCAGCATAAACTGAAGGCACAATAATTAACTTTAGGGCACTACTAATTGGAACCGGCCATAATAGTAAAAGAATCTTCTTGTCTCAGGTTAAAATTTTTAGGAAATTGTAAATATGATCCTGCTTAATATGGATTGGATAACACACGGAGAAACAGGGGTGACCGAAATCTAGCACTCGGTATAGTTCTATCTTAACGTCATTATGAAGGTTTATCAAAAGAAGATTTCACCACTATGACAACCACCGAAACCAATGACATAAAACAACATTGGCAGGACAGGCATCGACGAAACTTTGCGGTGGGCTTCCGGCTATTTTCTGAGCGGTGCCGCTGCTTGATTATGGCAGTATGGATTCTTGGGCTGACTGCTTGCAGCCTCGGGCCTGAGTATAGCCATCCTGATATTCCAGTGCCATCTGCGTGGAATTACCAGCAGGAAAACACCGCGGCCGTATGGCCTTCGACGGAATGGTGGCGTGCGTTCTCGTCACCCTATCTTGACGATCTCATGGCCAAGGCTCAACAGGCCAATTACGATATTGCCGCAGCCATCGCGCGCGTACAGGAAGCCAATGCACAGGCTCGCATTGCCGGAGCCCCCCTTTTGCCCCAGGCGGGTGTTAGCGCAACTGCCATCCGTGAGCGCCAACCGACGTCGATTGGTGGCACAATGGAGACTTATTCAGAATATATTCCTTTGCTTAATGCGAGCTATGAGTTGGACTTCTGGGGCAAGAATCAGGCCGCACTTGAAGCGGCGCGCGCCACTGCTGCGGCAAGTCGCTATGATCGCGCAACTGTTGAACTCACTGTTATGACTACTGTCGCAAACTCGTACTTTCAGGTATTGCAATTGCATGACCGTATAAGTGTCGCCGAGAAAAATCTGAAAGACTCGGAAAGCATTCTCAAGGGATTGCAGTTAGAACAGTCCATAGGTACAGCAACTTCGCTTGATGTCGCTCAGCAGGATATTGTCGTTGCCGCGATGAGTACTACTATTCCTCCGCTCAAGCAGCAATTACGTCAGACATTGAATGCGCTGGCCATCCTGACCGGACAGAACCCTGAAGCCTTTGATATTTCCACCGGAACTCTCGCCGACCTGTCTGAACCTGTGGTGCAGCCTGGATTGCCTTCCGATCTGCTAACCCGGCGTCCCGATATAGCCGAGGCTGAAGCACAGCTCATCGCCGCCAATGCCAACATCAAAGTGGCGCGGGCCTCTTTTTTCCCCAGCATCGATCTAACCGCCAGCGGCGGTTTCGAGAGCACTGCCTTATCCACCGCACTCAACCCGACCAATTCTATTTTTGTCTTAACAGCGGGCATAGTCCAGCCGATTTTTGAGGGTGGTGCAATTCAGGGGCAATATACCTACAGCAAAGCCCGCTACGCCGAGTTGTTGGCAAATTATCATAAGACCGTGATAAGTGCGCTTGGCAATGTTGAGGACGCTTTGGTGGCTCTGCAGCAAACAGCCATCCAGCAGCAACGCCAGCAGGCAACGGTAGACAAAGCCCGGCTTGCCTATGAACTTTCATCTGCTCAGTTTCATGCCGGAACTATTAATATTCTGACCGTATTGAATACCGAAAGCGCGTTGTTCTCCGCCGAGGATGGATTAGCTCAAGTCAAGCTTCTCCATCTACAAGCCCTGCTGAAATTGTATAACGCGCTGGGCGGTGGTTGGCAACAAGCAAAGGGGGAAAACCATGAATAACAACCTCAAAGAATTGTTCGGAAAAGTCAGGCTCAGCCGGAAACGTATGGTCTTGCTCGGTGTTAGCGTTGTCGTTATCGTTGGACTCGCTTGGCTGTTTCGATCAGATCATAACAAAACCTCAGTTGGTCCAGTCAAGCCGCAAGCGGTGTCAGTCCAGACTGCGCTGGTCACTCGCACCGATGTACCCCAATATCTCGAAGGCTTGGGTACTATACAAGCTTTTAATACCGTGACGGTCACCGAACGTGTTGATGGACAGTTGCAGCAAATAGCTTTTACGGAAGGCCAGACCGTCAAAAAGGGCGACCTTCTCGCTAAAATCGACCCGCGGCCCTATCAGGCCGTTTTTGACCTCGCGATCGCTACTAAAAGTAAAGATGAAGCGCAACTCGGCAATGCCAAGCGTGATCTCGACCGTTATATGATTCTGGCGCCCAACAACCTCGCCAGTAAACAAACCCTGGATACACAACGTGCCCTAGTCGCTCAACTTGAGGCGCAGATCAAGGCAGACCAGGCAAACATCGATAGCGCGAAAACCCAACTTAACTACACCACAATCACGTCTCCAATCAACGGACGTACCGGCATCCGCCTGGTAGACGTTGGAAATAACGTGCATGGCACGGATACTACCGGTATTGTCGTGATTACACAGATGCAGCCGATATCCCTCATCTTCACGCTGCCCGAAAATGTATTGCCCCAGATCAGCCAAGCTCTGGCCCATGGTCAGGTAAAGGTTATCGCCTTGTCGCGGGACGACATCACCATACTTGATCAAGGCAAGCTGTTACTGGTCGACAACCAGATCGATCAGGCCACTGGCACAATTCGGCTTAAGGCCACATTTCCTAATGCTAAAATTACGCTGTGGCCTGGAGAATTCGTTAACGCGCGGCTATTGCTGCAGGCTTGGCATCAGGCACTGACCATTCCTTCTACAGCGGCACAACGAGGACCCAATGGCATGTTTGCCTATGTGGTCAAACCGGACTATACCGTCGAAGCCCGAGCTTTAAAGACAGGTGTTGAAATTGGCAGTACCTTGCTGGTTGAGAGCGGCCTTCAGGAAGGCGAGCGTGTGGTTACCAGTAACCAGTTCCGCCTACAGCCTGGCATATCGGTGCAAACTGATGTCAATGAGGTAAAGGCAGCACCGGCTCCCTCCGGAAGTAGAATACAATGAATATTTCCAGTTTCTTCATTCATCGTCCGATTGCGACATCGCTGTTGATGGGAGGTATTTTATTGCTCGGCCTGGTGGCCTATCCCATGTTGCCGGTGGCGCCTCTGCCGCAAGTGGACTTTCCAACTATTTTGGTGACTACCCAATTGCCGGGCGCTAGCCCGGAAACTATTGCATCGGCGGTGACAACACCGCTGGAATATCAATTTGCTGGAATTTCCGGTGTGAATCAGATGACGTCGACAAGCGTGTTCGGGTCCAGTCAGATTACTTTACAGTTCGATCTCAGCCGCAATATCGACAGTGCTGCCCAGGACGTCCAGTCCGCAATTGATGCCAGCGGCGGACAACTGCCCAAAAATCTGCCGTCGCCGCCTACATATCGCAAGGTGAATCCAGCGGACTCAGCTATTGTGATATATAGCGTCCATTCCGATGTGTTACCGCTCACTCAAGTGGACGATTATGCCGAAACGGTTATTGCGCAACGCTTATCTCAGATTCCCGGCGTAGCCCAAGTGAATATTGGCGGCCAGCAAAAACCGGCTGTACGGGTGCAAGTCGATCCGGCCAAGATTGCTGCCCTGGGTATACAGCTGGCGGATATCGCGAGTGTTATCACCACCGCCACGGTAGATGCGCCCAAGGGGTCGATCAGCGGACCAATCCACAACTTTGCCGTATATGACAACGATCAGCTGCTCAAGGCTGCGCCCTGGAATGATGTCATCATCGCCTATATGAAAGGCGCCCCGGTTCGCATTCGCGATATCGGTGTCGCCGTCGATGGAGCGGAAAATACCCAGCTTGCGGCTTGGCAGAACGGCAAGCCCGGCATTCTCCTGCTAATCTATAAGCAACCGGGATCCAATATTCTTAATACGGTAGCAAGAGTCGAGAAAATGCTGCCGCAGCTTATGCTGTCAGTGCCAGCATCAATCAAGGTTGATAAGTTCATCGACCGTACGACGACGATCAGTGCATCTGTAAAAGATGTTGAATTCACCATGCTACTGACCATCTCGCTGGTGGTGATGGTGATTTTCCTTTTTCTGCGTAATGTTTGGGCGACCATCATACCAGGGATCACCGTTCCTCTGTCTCTGTTGGGCACAGCGGCACTGATGTATATCTTTGGTTATACACTGGACAATCTTTCCCTGATGGGTCTGACCATTGCCGTGGGCTTTGTGGTCGACGACGCCATCATTATGTTGGAAAACATCTACCGGCACATCGAAAATGGACTTTCGCCGAAAGAGGCGGCCATCAAAGGTTCCGGTGAAATCGGTTTCACCATTATATCCATCAGCACTTCACTGGTTGCCGTCTTTATTCCCCTGTTGTGTATGAGCGGCATCGTCGGACGCTTGTTTCGGGAATTCGCGATCACGGTAACCATGACCATCGCTATATCAGCGTTCGTTGCACTGACGCTGTCGCCAATGATGTGTTCTCTCTTTCTACGCGATGAAAAACACGCCCGTCACAGCCGCCTGTATCTCGTGATCGAGCATATGTTCGACAAAATGCTGGCGCTGTATGAAAGAGGCCTTGATACAGTTCTGCGGCATCAGGGCCTTACCGGAGTGATATTTCTCTTAACGGTGGTTGTCACAGTCATATTATATATTGAAGAACCCAAGGGCTTTTTCCCGCAGCAGGACACAGGAATTATTCTCGGTCTCTCCGATGCAGCCCAGGATGTATCGTTTACCGAAATGATGCGGCTGCAGCATAGCCTCACCGAAATCGTCTCCCGCGATCCAGATGTCGCAAACTGGGGTGCTTCTGTGGGGGGCTCGCGGCCACTGAACAACGCGTTTGTCTTTATCGGATTGAAGCCTCGCGAACAACGTAAGGCGACGGCAGACGAGATTATCATCCGTTTACGCAAGCAACTGTCGAAAGTGCAAGGTGCCACACTCTATTTACAAGCCGCGCAGGACTTGAACGTCGGCGGCCGTCTGGCGCGTACGCAGTATCAATATACCTTACAGGACGCGGATCTCAACGAATTGAACCAGTGGGCACCGAAACTGCTGGGCGAACTTAAAAAGCTGCCACAATTGCGCGACGTCGCCAGCGACCAGCAGACCAATGGCACTATGCTGACGGTAAACATTGACCGCGATCAGGCAGCGCGTTTCGGCATCCAACCTTCGATTATCGATCAAACACTTTATTATGCCTTTGGCCAGAGCCAGATAACACAATATTTCACTCAGCTCAATAGTTACCATGTCATCCTGGAAATAATGCCCGGACTGCAAACCGATCCGAATACACTAAACAAGATTTACGTAAAATCGCCGATTACCGGCCAACAAATACCGCTTTCGACATTCGTTAAATTTGATACCAGTCATGTGACCTACCTTTCAGTGAATCATCAGGGACAATTTCCGGCGGTCACGGTGTCATTCAATCTTGCGCCGGGTGTGGCCCTGGGCCAAGCTGTCGACGCAATCAATGTCGTAGCATCGAGAATTAATATGCCGGCTTCGGTGACCGGTACCTTTCAGGGTACGGCTCAGGCCTTCCAGGCATCGTTAAAGAGCGAGCCGTACCTGATTCTGGCGGCGCTGATTGTAGTCTACATTATTCTGGGCATGCTTTATGAGAGCTACATTCATCCACTGACCATTATTTCGACACTGCCGTCGGCAGGATTGGGCGCACTATTGATGTTGCTGATATTCCACTTCGATCTTTCTGTAATCGCTCTGATCGGAATCATCCTGCTGATCGGCATCGTCAAAAAGAACGGCATCATGATGGTGGACTTTGCGATTCAGGCAGAATCCGAGCAACATCTCTCACCTGAGGAATCCATCAGGCAGGCTTGCCTACTGCGCTTTCGTCCCATCATGATGACCACCATGGCCGCTCTTCTTGGTGCTCTGCCCTTGATGCTGGGGCACGGAACCGGCTCCGAATTAAGGCAACCACTTGGCTATACCATGGTGGGCGGACTGCTGGTAAGTCAGACTCTGACGCTGTTCACTACACCGGTCATCTATCTATATCTTGATCGCCTCAATGTCTGGTTGGGACGCCATACACGGCTAAGAAGCAGCCATGTCGGAACCAAGCAGGGAACGGACACGGGAGTGTTACCAAAAGGCTGATCTTACGCAAAAAATGAAGACGCCTTCACACAACACTTTTCAGCCAATATTTGTTCCCACTTGTTTCAGATTATTATTGTATTTGCTAAGGAGTAATGATTTGCTTAATCTCATAAATAAATCCAAAACTATTAACATTAAATTGAAGAATTAGAAAAAGAATGCCGAGAAATCAAGGATTCCTGTGAAATTTACTAATGATAACCTCATGATTAAAATGATTGCTGATGAAAAAATGATTAATAATCTATATGATGAAATTAATAAAATATTCAAGTAATTTGATCGGTAAAGATTTAAAGCAAAAATTCAGAGAGAAGGAGGTAAGCAAATGTTGTCATTTGGTTGAATGGATGGCAAGATACTGTTTTGCACTTGGTTGCACGAATGTTGGGATTGCCCCAATAAAAGAGAATTTCTACAGGATAAAAACGCAGCTATGTTTTCATTATCTCCTTGACAAAGAATAAATATTCATAATATGAACTTATATTCAAAGTTTGAATATTATTCAAAAATAGAGGGTTCCGGTTAATGGCAAAATTGGAACGAAAAGAGCGCGAGTTTAATTTGCGCCGGATGGAAATCCTGGAACAGGCGGAAAAATTATTCGCCATGAAAGGCTTTCATAACGTCACTATGGCGGAAATTGCTCATGCTTCCGGTTTTTCCATCGGATCACTTTATCAGTTTTTTGAGAGTAAAGAGAATCTTTACACGACAATGATCAGCGAAAAACTCGATTTGATGTACGCTGAAATTAGAAAAACAGCGAACATGGGCAAAGATATACACGGGAAACTCGAGGCGCTGATTGATGCGCACTTGCAGTTTATTGAGAAAAACCCTGATTTCTGCCGGTTATTTATAAAAGGAGAAAATGCCGCTTTATCGGAAGCTATGGCATCACTGCGTCAAAAAATTATTGATGATTATTTTAAACACATAACTTTTATTGAAAATTTATTAAAAGAAGGTATAAAAAAAGGCTTATTGCGTGCTTTGCCGCCGCATGAGATGGCTGAAGCATTATTCCACTTGATCAGGGCATCGTCAATCGAATGGATGTTACTGCCGGCGAAAAAGTCCTTCAGTTCTAAAAGGGGATTTATTCTGGACATTTTTTTACATGGAGTGAAAAAATATGATTAGTAAAAATTGGCGCATAATTATCTTAACGCTTTTCACGGTTGCTTTTTTTCCACATCTTATCTTCGCCGAAGAGCCTTTAACCCTGGAGGCGAGCATTGATATAGCCTTGAAAAACAGCATAGTAATAAACATTGCCAAAGAAGGTTCAAAGGGCGCTGCCGCACAGAAAAGGGAGGCGATTACCGGATTTTTGCCGCAGTTCAGCACATCTTACGGCTATACTCGGTTGAACGTGGCTCCATATCTTAAATTACCGAATGGATTTCCACCAATAATAACGACTCCCTTAGAAATGGACACAGGCACACAAAATAACTATAACTGGGTAATTGAAGCAAAGCAGCCGTTATTTGCAGGAGGCGGAATTTTAGCTAATTATCAGGCCAGCATAATTGGTGAAGATGCAGCTCATTTAGAAGAAGCGGCTAAATATCAGGATGTGGTGCAGGATGTAAAAATTGCTTATTTCAATATTTTACGGGCACAGAGGATTCAGGACGCGGCGCGTCAGTCCGTAGAAATGCTTTCCGCGCATCGCGATGTTGCTCAAGATTATTTCAAAGTGGGCATGATTCCCAAAAATGATTTGCTCCATGCCGAAGTCGAACTTGCTAATGGAAAGCAAGCTCTGATCAGGGCACAAAACGCCGTGGAACTGGCCAAGTCCAGTTTTAATACGGTTTTAAAACGCAAGATATTTACACCGGTAGAAGTAGTGGATATTTTAAATTATCAGCCCCTGAAACAATCGTTTGAAGAATGTTTGAATATCGCCCGGCAAGAAAGACCGGAACTCAAAATATCATCACTCAGGGCCGAGCAGGCAGGTAAAGTAGTGCGAGTTGCACAAAGTGATTATTTCCCCTCTTTGAACGTGGTTGGCAATTACACCCGGTTTGGCGATACTGCATCTGTTTCCGGCAGTGATTATCAAAACCCGGAAAGCTGGTACGTGATGGCTGTGGCCAGCTGGAATTTCTGGGAATGGGGCAAAACCAAATCCAGAGTCGATGCCAGTAAGGCCAAAGAGAATCAGGCGCTGGAAGCGACCAAAGAATTGAATGACCAGATTACCCTGGAAATAAAAAATGCTTACCTGATATTACAGGAAACGGAAAGTCAAATCATTGTCTGGCAAAAAGTCATTGAACAGGCCGAAGAAAATTTCCGCATTTCCGAGGAAAGATATAAAGAAAGAGTCGCTACCTCAACGGAGGTTCTCGATGCCCAGACTTTATTGACAAAAGCAAAATCGGAATATGCCAATGCTTTGGGTGATTATAATGTAAATTATGCCAAACTGCAAAGAGCCATGGGAACTATTTGGCCGTAATTTTGTTGTAATAAGAATGGACGGCAGGGGAATAATTTTTAACAATATCTTCGTAGAAATATTGTGAAGTCTTTAAAATACAAAGAGATTTATCTTGAAAGTTATGAAACAGTGCAAGAAGCGGAAACAAATATTGCGGCATATTTTCATTCTTATAATGCGGAAAGGTTTCATCAATCTCTAAATTATATGACTCCGGCTGAGGTATATTGAAAACGTATACTTTTTGAACGGCGAACAGAAAAAAATGATGATTTTACGAAGAAGCAGAATAGTACGTTGAAACTTGCTGAAAAGACAAAAAGGGCTTATATAGGTGCCGAATTTATTTCTTAATTTTTAATCCAATTTGTCCAAAACTTTTTAAGACGTACCGGTTTTTTTGATACTTGTTATCATGCATTCATCTGCTCTCCGAGATATTGAGGCCGATGCGAAGGAGTATTTCTATGACAAAAAAGGTTGGGAAAGTGACATTTCTACGAGCGACCGTACTGATTTCCATAGTCATGGGTCTGGTTTTTCTTCTAATAGCCGGATGCGGAAAGAGGGAAAAGAAGAAGGATATCTCTCTGCCGATTGTGCAAGTTGTACAGGTCGTTCGGCAGGATGTGCCAGTATATACGGAATGGATCGGCACGACGGATGGTAAGGTCAATGCGACAATACGAGCGCAGGTCCAGGGCTATTTAATTAAACAGCATTATCGTGAAGGCGATTTTGTCAGGAAAGGACAAATCCTTTTCGATATCGATGCGCGCCCATTCCAAGCCGCCTTAGACCAGGCGAAGGGGCAACTTCAGGAACAACAGGCGCAGTGGGCAACGGCCAGGGTTAATCTTGCCAGGATCGCACCTCTGGCAGAGCAGAATGCTATAAGTAAAAAAGACCGGGACGATGCCAGGGGTCTTGAGCAGGCAGCGCATGCGTCGGTGATTTCGGCACAAGCCGTTGTTGAAAAAGCAAAGCTGGACGTCGGCTTCACAAAAATTACATCTCCGGTAGACGGCATCGCCGGTATTGCCAAGGCTCAAATAGGAAATCTTGTTGGTCCCGGATTGATCGAGGAACTGACAACGGTATCGACCCTTGATCCTATCAAGGTCTATGTCTCTGTCGGTGAACAGGAGTACCTTCAGATTGTCGGAAAAGGTGGTTCCAGCTTCAAAAACATTCCCTTGGAATTGATTTTATCTTCCGGCAGCGTCCATCCGTATAAAGGATACTTTGCCCTTGCCGACCGCCAGGTGGATGTAAATACGGGCACCATAAAACTTGAGGCATTCTTTAGCAATCCCGGCAATATCATTCGGCCAGGACAATTTGCCAAGGTCCGTGCTAAAAGCAAAATCAAGAAAAACGCAATACTGATACCCCAACGAGCAGTGACAGAGCTTCAGGGAGATTATCAGGTGGATGTTTTAGATTCCGGTAATAAAATCGAGATAAGATCGGTAAAACCGGCTGAACGAATCGACAACCTCTGGGTAATTGACGAGGGACTAAAACCGGGAGAAAAAGTGGTTGTGGAGGGGGTTCAGAAGGTAAGTCAGGGCATGGCCGTGAATCCGCAGCCTTATGTTCAATCCGTCAACGGTGCTCTCAGCGCCGGACAGCAGAAATCGGGACAATCCGGACCGAGGGGAAACTAAGCCGTTATGTCTAAATTTTTCATCAATCGTCCTATTGTTGCCATGGTGATATCCATAATGTTCGTCATTGTGGGCATTGTGGCGGCGCTTAGTCTTCCCATTGCCCAGTTTCCGGAAATTGTTCCTCCGGAGATCCAGATCTCAACGATTTATACAGGTGCGGATGCCCAGACGGTCGAGCAGTCCGTGGCAACTCCCATAGAACAGCAGCTCAGCGGCGTGGACAACATGAATTACATGTACTCCATCAACGCCAATAACGGCAGCTTGCGGCTGACGACCAGTTTTGATGTCGCGACCAATCCGAATACTGATTTGGTGCTTACCCAAATACGGCAGAATCTTGCCCAGCCCCAACTTCCCGCCGATGTGCGCAATTACGGTGTAACTGTCCAGAAAGCCCGATCTGCTCCCCTGATGATTCTTTCATTGTATTCACCCAAGGGCTCCCGTGACAAAGCCTTTATATCGAACTATGCCTACATCAATTTAGTCGATCAGTTGTTGCGCGTGCCCGGCGTTGGCATGGCCACGGTCTGGGGTTCCGGCATGTATGCGATCCGCATCTGGGTCAAACCCGATAAGCTGGCGAAGCTCGGTATAACCGTTCCGCAAGTCATTGATGCTGTCCAGAAGCAGAACACAGTTAATCCGGCAGGACAGATCGGGGCTGAACCCGCGCCTCCAGGCCAGGAGTTCACCTATTCCGTCAGCGCTCAGGGACGTCTGATCACGCCCGAAGAGTTCGGCCAGATCGTTCTGAGGGCCAAATCCGATGGATCGGTTGTTCGTTTGAAAGATGTAGCCAGTATTGAATTGGGCTCGCAGGTTTATACATTCAGGGGGCGTCTGAATGGAAAACCTGCCGCCAATATTGGTGTTTACCAGTTGCCTGGCACGAATGCCATCGAAACAGCCAAAGGCGTCAGAAGAGTAATGGAACGTGCCAAGGCACAATTCCCATCTGATATTGATTATGTTGTCGGTCTTGATACAACAAAGGCCGTGACTGAAGGCATCCGCGAGATTGTAAAAACACTGCTGATTGCTTTGGCCCTGGTTATTCTCGTTGTCTTCATTTTCCTTCAGGGTTGGAGACCGACCCTCATTCCGGCACTCGCCGTTCCGGTTTCCCTCATCGGCACTTTTGCCTTCTTTCCTCTTCTCGGGTTCTCCATCAACACCCTGTCTCTTTTCGGCTTGGTGCTAGCCATAGGCCTGGTTGTTGATGATGCCATTGTCGTTGTGGAGGCGGTTGAACGTCATATTGAGGAGGGTTCGTCTCCCAAGGATGCGGCATTAAAGGCCATGCAGGAAGTTGCCGGTCCGGTCATGGCCATTGCCCTGGTGCTTTCTGCGGTTTTTATCCCCACTTTGTTTATTCCGGGAATTACGGGCAGACTTTACCAGCAATTTGCGGCGACTATTGCCATTTCGGTCCTCATCTCGGCTTTCAATGCCTTGAGTCTCAGCCCCGCTCTTGCCGCTCTTCTACTCAGACCCCGTAAAGAGTCAAAGGGCCCTTTGGGATTATTCTTTGCATTATTCAACCGCTGGTTCGGACGTGCCACAACGGGATATGTGGGATTTTGCAGGGTCCTGATCCGTAAGAGCGCCCTAAGTCTTCTGTTTCTTGCCGGGATCGCGGTTATTTCCGTCGGGGTCGGAAAAGTAATCCCCACAGGATTTCTGCCGGAAGAGGATCAAGGGTACATGTTTGTCAACGTTTCATTGCCTAACGCCGCCTCAATGCAACGCACGGATGAGGCCTGCAGAGAGATCGAAAAAATCATCGCGAAGACGCCTGGTATTCAGTATTATCAGACGATTATAGGCATTAGCTTACTTAGCACAGCACAAAACACTTACAGCGCTTTTTTCTTTGTGAACCTCAAGGATTGGAAGGATCGGGAAACGCCGGAACAGCAATATGATGCTATTATGGCCCATCTGAACAAAGAACTGGCTAAATTGCCGCAATGTACAGCCTTCGCTTTTTCTCCACCCGCAATTCCAGGCATTGGCACAGCAGGCGGCGTAACAATGATTCTTGAAGACCGTGCCGGCAGGGACATCGGTTTTCTCTCGGAGAATGTCAACAAATTCCTCGATGCTGCACGGAAGAGACCGGAGCTTGCATCAGTGAGAACGACTTTCCTCCCGACGGTGCCTCAGGTTTTCATCAATGTCGATCGGGACAAGGTTCTCAAACAGGGCATCGATATCGGACAGGTTTATCAGACGCTCCAAACTTTTATGGGCGGTTATTTCATCAATTACTTCAATCGATTCGGGAGGCAATGGCAGGTTTACGTTCAGGCAGACGGCGCTTACCGCACCAAAGCGGAAGATGTTGGACAATTTTATGTACAGAATGGCCAGGGGGATCAGGTTCCGCTTTCGGCGGTCACAACGACCGAATCACGAATGGGTCCCGAATTTACTATGCGGTACAACCAGTACCGTGCGGCACAGATAAACGCCACGGCCAAACCCGGCTACAGTTCAGCACAGGCCATGAAAGCGCTGGAAGAGGCCTTTGCCCAAAGCATGCCGCGGGAGATGGGTTTTGATTATATGGGCATGAGCTTTCAGGAAAAGAAAGCCCAGGAAGGCATACCGGCGATGGTCATCTTCGGGTTCTCCCTGCTTTGCGTTTTTCTCATTCTTGCGGCCCAGTACGAAAGCTGGTCACTGCCCCTCAGTGTTCTTCTCGGAACGCCTATAGCTGTTTTTGGCGCCCTCACGGCAATATGGCTCCGCGGTCAGGTGAATAACGTTTATGCACAGATCGGCCTGATCGTGCTGATCGGTCTGGCTGCCAAGAACGCCATTTTGATTGTTGAGTTTGCAAAAAGAAGGCATGAACAGGGAAAAACTCCGACGGATGCCGCCCTCGAAGGAGCCCGATTGAGACTGCGGCCGATTCTCATGACGTCATTCGCATTTATCTTCGGCACGCTTCCCCTTGCGATATCTACAGGATCAGGAGCCGCGGCAAGACAAATCATGGGAACCGCTGTTATGGGCGGCGCTACCGCCGCATCGTTGATCGCTATTTTCCTGATTCCCGTAACGTTCTACATCGTTGTCAGAATCACAGAAAAACGCAGGGCAAATAAGAAGTCAAAAAACGATGGAGGGGATCATGCGTAAGATACTTTTATCCTTTTTACTGGCGCTTGTCCTTTCCGGCTGCATGATGGGTCCCGACTATAGAAGACCAACTATCGAGACCCCTAAGTCCTGGCGTTTCGAAGAAAAGGAAGCCCGAGAAATCAGTAATGCGGCTTGGTGGGAGCAGTTTAACGATCCCGTTCTCAATGAACTAATCCAGGTGGCGTTGAAAGAAAACAAGGATCTCAAAATAGCCACTGCTAGAGTTGAAGAATTCATGGGACTGTACGGGACGACACGGGCAAACCTGTTTCCGCAGGTTTACGGGTCGGCAAGTGCGGGTAGAAGCAGGGTATCTGAGTTGGGGCCCACACCGCTTACATCGGCAACCGAAAACCCCGCCAACAACTATGCGGCTTTGCTGAATGGGAGTTGGGAACTGGACCTGTGGGGAAAGCTGCGAAGGGGAACGGAGGCTGCCCGCGCCGATCTTCTGAGTCAGCAAGAAGGACGGATCAGCGTCATTCTTACTCTTGTTACTTCTGTGGCAAGCGCTTATGTGAATCTCTGTAATCTCGACAGACAGCTTGATATCGCCAAGATGACTGCTCAGAGCCGCAAGGAAACCTATGATCTCTTCCAACTGCAATTTCGGGGTGGAGTCATTTCAGAACTAGAACTGACTCAGGTTAAATCGGAGTATGAGCAGACTCTTGCGGCCATTCCGGTTCTGGAAAAAGTGATTGCCCAGCAGGAAAATGCCCTGAGTGTGCTTCTTGGACGGAATCCCGGCCCGATTCCACGGGGTAAAAAAATTGACGATCTTGTCCTCCCGGTAGTGCCTGCTGGTTTGCCGTCAGTCCTGCTCGCCAATCGACCGGATATACGTCAGGCGGAACAAAACCTCATCGCAGCCAATGCCAGAATCGGCGTTGCAAGAGCACTCTATTTTCCGGATATTTCTCTGACCGGTTCGTTTGGCGTATCGAGCATTGACCTTTCAAATCTCTTTACGGGACCCGCAAAGGTCTGGAATTGGACAGTTCCACTGACAATCCCCGTGTTTACAAGCGGCGCTATTAGCGAACAGGTTAAAGTGGCTGAGGCACAGCAGCAACAGGCCTTGTTTCGCTATCAGCAGGCCATCCAGACGGCATTCGGGGAAGTCGAGGATGCTTTAATCGACCAGAGGCGCTCTAGAGAAGAACTTGAGATTCAAGACCGGCAGATTGAGTCCCTGCGGAACTATGCTCGTATTGCGCGCTTGAGATTTAATAACGGCTATACAAGTTATATCGAAGTGCTCGATGCTGAGCGGAGTCTCTTCAATGCCGAACTGTCCCGCGCCCAGTCGAAGGGCGTCCTCTTTCAGGCGCTTGTGAATCTATACAAGGCAATGGGCAGCGGCTGGACGATCGAGTCGAGCAAAAAGTAATTAATTTGGATAAGGGACAAAATGGCTTATATGATTTTAGCTTCGCAAATTGAGGATTTTATCTATCCGGCAGCAGTTTTGCTTCTCATACGACTTTCTTTTATCGGCCCATTAAAAGACTCAATGATGATAACGGAGTAGTCTGATTGTAGGGAGGATTCCATGTATTTTATTACGTTCTCCAGGAAGATGGGTACAAAAGGAACAGAAATTGCGAAGTTCGTGGCGAAGGAACTGCAGTATGATTTCTATAATACAGGAGACATCGAAAAAAAAGCTGAAGAGATGGGATTTCTTGACGACATCAGGGAGGTAAACGATACGACTCCGCATCCGTTGAAGAGGTTTTTTTCATACCGGCCTGTGATTTGCCTGTATCGTCTGCAAGCCGTCATTTATGAAATCGCGCGTCTTGGGAGAGCTGTAATTCTCGGACGGGGAGGCAATATGCTTTTTCGATCTCTCCCTTATGTGCTTAATGTCCGGGTAATTGCATCGCAGGAAAAGCGTATCCGCAATCTTCTGGAGAGGGGTTATAAGAGGGAAGATGCCATTATGGTCATGGAGAAAAGTGATCGCGAAAGAGAAAGTTTTATCAAGTTTGCCTTCCATCATAATTGGGACAATCCCGAGCTTTATGATGTTGTCTTCAATACGGACAACCTCACGGTCAATGTTGCGGCTGATATGATCTTGTGCGCAGCCCACTCGAAAGAAGCTTATGGCCATTCCGGTGATGTCTTAAACTTTCTGAACATGATGAAACTTGAGGTAAGAGTGAGGGCCGTCCTTGCAGAAGCCTATTTTCCAGCAAGTTACGTTTCCGCGTTCGTTACTGAGCCGGGAAAAGTTCAATTAACAGGGGTTGTGCAAGTTCCATGGGAAAAATCAGTTGCAGAGCGGACTGTGATAGAAGTCGAAGACGTTGAATCTGTGGAAAATAAAATTGAGATAGCCAGTATGTAAGGGTTACCTCTGAAAGGAAGGGTCCACAACTCTTAGTGAAATAAGGCGAGTTTACGTTTCGCATTTAATGTTGATGTCACCAATGTCTGTTTCTCTCCCCATGGCGGCTGCACTGAAGCAATCATTAATCGAATAAATAATTTCACACTGCGGTCTCTGCCGCAGGGTAGTTTACAATGCAAAATCAGGAATACTTATTCAGGCATATTCATTTACTTCAGCGCAGATTGCAAAGGTTTTGGTAAATGCCCACAAGAGAGGAGTCCACGTAGAAATCATCCCGGACAAATCCAATAAATTAGAAAAATAGCGGGCGGGCGATTTTACAGCTCACATGGGAGTGACCACTTATATAGATTCCCCGCATGCCATCGCCCATAACAAGATAATATTCATTGATAAAGAAACCGTAATAACCGGAAATTTTAATTTTACCAAAACTGCGGAAGAAAAGAATCCGGAGAATTTGTTGATAATTAGGAATAAGAAATTGGCGAAGATTTATATTGATAACTGGTATAAGCATAAGGAACATTCAGACAAGTATGAGGGCAGATAATAAAAAATGGCGGAAAAGCTTGACCCAAAATAGACCAGCGATGAAATTGAAAAAGATTTTCTAATCTTTCGAGATTCTGGAGCAATCCTTCAGATGTAAGCATTTTCTTCTTTTCTTCTTCCATAATTAACTACTCTTGTTATGCAGTCGTCCCAGTTTCCTACTTAATCCCGAGTAACTTTATGTATTAAATTACATTAAAACTTCAATACGGCATTTTTCATACCGGAATATTATAGGAAATAGCAAAAAGCTATAATAAGACGTAACAACATAGCCGCAAATATACTACAGCAATACTATGCAAAATGCCCCGCACTTGAATGTGGAGCTATATTCTTAATCTATCTGATGAATGCTATGATTATAACCAACGCTCCTATAAGAAACCGGTACAAGGCGAAGGGCAAAAATGTTTTTGTTTGCACATAACGCAGCAGAAATCCGATACTGGCAAGACCAAAGATACAAGCCACAACCATGCCTACAATGAAAGGAGCATTAATCATCGATGGATTGGCAATGATCTTAGGTATCTTTATTGCCGCAGCGCCAAAAATAACAGGCGCGGATAAAAGGAATGAAAAACGCGCGGCTCCCTCTCTGGTCATTCCGAGGGCCAATGCCGTAGTCATTGTAATGCCGGAACGCGATACGCCGGGAATAATAGCCAGCGCCTGAGACAAACCAATCAGAAAACTTGTCTTCAGGGAGATATGCTCCATGTCCACTTGCTTTTTGCTCTGCCGATCCACAAGATAAAGTATACTCCCCAGCATGATCAACATAAACGCAATTAAAACGGGATTGCGGAAAACCGTTTCGGCTTTATGCTCCAGCAGATAGCCAATGGCCGCGCCGGGAATTGTCGCCAAAACCAGATACCAGAATAACTTCCCTTCCCTTTCTTTCGGTTTTGTCAGACCTTTACTGATTAAGTTCAGCCAATCCCTCCAAAAGTAGAGAATGACGGCGATAAGTGTACCGACATGCAAGGCAATATCGAACGTCAACCCCGGATCTTCCCATTTAAAAAGCCAGGGAACCAAAATCAGATGCGCTGAGCTTGATATTGGCAAAAATTCGCCCAGTCCCTGCACCATCCCTAAAACTATAGATTGAAAAATATTCATAAACACCTCAAATTTATTTAATGTGACCAGTCCCGAAAATTTGTACACCAAAATAGGATAATATATACTATATGGATATGATAGTTTACAAGAAGAAAACATCATGAATATATTAAGAAGGAAGCCATACGCGCGGTAATTCGGAATAATCGAAAGACAAAGCAACCGGCAAAATATAAACTGCCGGTATTGATCTGGAAGCGATGGCGGATACCATCTTACTTAGCCGGCTCCTATTTTAGTTTTTGGGCATAATGTTTCGTTTCGTTGCTTTCATTATTCCTTATAATAATTCCGGCGTAATGATGCCAAGCTTTGCATATACCAAGCGGATCATTTTCCTTAACTCGGGAAGTTTATACGCGAAAATAGAAGCGCCCAAAATAATCGATATTCCTCCTATCAATATCGTGTATGGCGCTCCTATGATATGTGCCAATCCTCCCGCCAATAAACTGCCGAAGGGCGCTGTGCCCATAAATGCCATTGTGTAAAAGCTCATGACACGGCCGCGTTTATCATCATCAACTATGGTTTGCAAAATAGTGTTGCTTGATGCCAATTGGAACATCATTCCAAATCCCGTCACTATCATCAATAAAAGCGAGAACAAATAGAACCGGGAGAAAGAAAATGCTATGAGTCCTAAACCAAAAATGCCCGCGGCCATTGGAATCCTTTTGAAAAGTCCTAAGACATTTTTTCTGGAAGCCAGATAAAGTGCGGCACTCAGCGCGCCTATACCTGAAGCTCCCATTAGAAAGCCAAAAGTATGCGAGCCGCCGTGAAATATTACTTTCGCAAAAACAGGCATAAGTACAGAAAATGGCATTCCCATTAAACTGACCAGCCCAAGCATCAAAATAATATATTTTACAGGCGCGAAATCAAACACATAAGAAAATCCTTCCTTTAACTCCTGCAAAAGACGGGTGTCTTTATTGATCATTTTTCTCGGAACAATTTTCATTGACAGAAGAGAACCTATGACAAAAATATAACTTATGCCATTAATCAGAAAACAAATCCCCTCGTTTGTAAAAGCTATCAGCATACCTGCTATGGACGGTCCAAGTAATCTCGCGGCATTGACCATCGAAGAGTTTAAGGCTATCGCATTGGCCAGATATTTCTTTTTCTCCACCATTTCTATAAAAAACGACTGGCGGGCCGGGGTGTCGCATGCATTAATGCAGCCAAGCAATAAACTTAAAAGAATGATTTGCCATATTTTTATGACACCGGTGAAAAAAAGTAATGCCATGAGTAGCGCTTGTATCATCGAAAGAATCTGGGTAGTGATTAATATATGATAACGGTTCCAGCGATCAGTCATAACTCCCGCAAAAGGAGATATTAAGAATGTCGGTATTTGTCCGGCAAAACCAACTACACCAAGCAGGAAAACGGAACCGGTGAGGTGGTAAACCAGCCAGGGCGTTGCAATTTGCTGTATCCAGGTCCCGATCAATGAAATGCTTTGTCCGCCGAAAAAAAGACGAAAATTCCTATATTGAAGCGACCGAAAAATCACCCTTAATCCGGTGGGCTTATTTCTATAATGTTTTGGAGGCATCATTTGCATTATATGTAATCTTAATATATTTTTAATACTTTAACCATCTTTGAATTCATTTTATCTGCAATAAAATCAAAACAAGAAATTGAATTCGCAGGCGGGCGCAAACACCTTTGCGAGTTGCGGGGCAAGCAAGCTAATACAGAATTGAGGCAGCCAGCTCATTCCTGTAGCGTGCTACAGAATAAGTGAGCAATATTTAATTATAATATTCCTTAAGAATCGAAGATTCTCCTGGAGGTTCTGTGGAAAGCTTCAATGGTGATAATTTACATTGAGAAATCCATTATCCATGTGCATTTTTCAGTTGACGGTTTAAAAAAAAATATTTAATAGTAAAAGCTGAAAGGAGGTGAAGCAAAGCCCATAATAAGGAATTGAGCAAATCAGCGTAAAACAGCACGACTCAAGACCTCTAAAATAAATTATCTGGTATGAATGATATTATTATCCATACTCCGAAAAAATAAAACTGTGAAAGGATATTTTATTATGAATAAGAAATTTTTAAGTTTAGCCATTGTAATGTTTGTGAGTGCATTTTTTTTAATCTCCTGCTCCAGAGATAAAGACCCTGCGGACCTGGCTATTAAAGCTGCCGAAACAGCCATCAATGCCACTAAAGCGGAAGCAGTCAAGATGGTTCCGGATCAGGTAAAATCACTGGATGATTCTCTGGCTGCCGCTAAAGAGAAATTTGCCAAAGGCGAATATAAAGCCGCTTTGGACGAAGCAACTCTCCTTCCCGTCAAGGCAAAGGGAGTAACGGCTGCCGCTAAAGTCAAAAAAGAAGAACTGACCAAAAAATGGACAGAAACAAGCCAGGAACTTCCCAAAATGATTGAAGACGTCCAGGGCAAAGTGGATGCTCTCTCCAAGCTCAAAAGACTTCCGGCTAAACTAAAGAAGGATAAATTTGAAGAAGCCAAGGCAGGACTGGCCTCTGCTAAAGATGAGTGGACAAAAGCACAGGAAAGCTTTAAAAATGAAAAATTCGCCGACGCAATCAATGTGGCCGGTTCCTTAAAAGATAAAGTAATAAATATTATGGGGACTCTGGGGATGAGTATTCCGGCTCCGGTTGTAGCTCCAGTTGTAGCTCCGGCGGCTGCTCCGGTCCCGGTCCCGGTTCCGGCTCCGGCTTCAACTAAAGCTAAATAATAATTAAGGTATATAAAAATATGTAAAGGGATATGGATCTTATTTACAAACTCCATATCCCTTTTTTCTTAAAAACTTCTATCTAATAATCAAACGCGGCACAGAACTTAATGCGTGTTGAGGAAATTTCCTCATGACTGGCCGGTTTGGCGCGCAATTTTATTTCCTGTACTTTCTCAAAAGTGTTATAAACAATAGAAATCTTAATCGCACCGATACACACACTTTAAAAATGGAGAAAACTAACTATGTATATAAAATCTTAAAAAAATGATTTGCGTAGCTAAGAATAAGGAATTTGTTCGATGATTAGGCGGACATTAATGTTGGAGGGATATATAATGAAAATAAATAATATTTATAGCATTATTTGTTTAGTAATTATTCTACTGTTAACTAATCAGGCATGGGCGGCAGACTGGAAATTCTTTGCTTCATCCGGCAGCGGAGATGTGTATTATGATAAGAACAGTATTGTAAAAGTAAATAAAAATATTGTTCGTGTTCGGACTAAAAAAACATACAGTGAGAAAGGGAAATTAGAGGAATATTCATTTTTAAAAAGTCTTGGTAAAGCGCCGGGCAATCCTTACATATTAAGTCACGAGTTGAAATTGCTTGAAATTGAGTGCCTGAATAAAAAGATCAAAATTTCTTCTGACAGAATTTGCGATAAAAGAGGACATGTTGTTGTTACTACTACGCAATCTTACAGTAAATTGAATGATATTGTCCGCAAATCAAGTGATGAAGAACTTCAAAATATAGTCTGTAGTGACAGCAAGACTCCCAAGATCAAATAGAAACAGTAGCCTTAATATAGAAATATAGGATTGAAGCTCTCCGTGACATACCGCGGAAACTCTTCGATTCTTGAGGTAAATTACAGATGATATCGAGGCGGCAAGGAGGGGGCTTTGGCGGGCGTATTTGTGATCCACGCCATTATGGCGCGGATCATCGGCAAGGAAATGATATATTTATATTGTGTCCCCTTCGGGGACACTCCCGTATTCATAAGTTCCAGGAGGCTGACGACCCCAGCCTACGCCCCCAGCAGGCTGTGCCAACAAAGATAGCGCTTTGATCTGGGATTCAAACTTTCATTGCTTTCCGATATTCGCTAATCAGCGCTTTTTTAGAAACTCCCAGATCAATAATATCCCAGGGCAGAACTTCATCAAATTGTTTTTGACGGTAAACGTAAAAGTCGGAATTGATATTTACTTCTTTCAACGCCTGCGCCCAATTACCCTCCAGACGATTTACTGCCCGCAATATTTCTCCCACGCGGCGATCCCCCAGAGAAAGCAGCGCCTGAACATAATTCCACTTCGGCACATCGTGAATAACCTTGACCTGCCTGTACCGCCTGAAAGCATTCTCAATCTTTTTAATTTTTCTGCCGACAGCATTAACATCGGCCAGAGCGCACCATTGAAAAGGAGTTGCCGGCTTGGGGATAAATTGATTAATGCTCAACGTAATGCGCCGGAATTTTTTTTTGCCCGCGTACTTTTGAAGGATATGATGCTGAATTTTTTCGGTAATTTCAATGATGGCGTCTATGTCCTGATCTTCTTCTTTAGGAAGGCCAACCATAAAATAAAGCCTCAGATTGGGAATTTCTTTGTCCACCAGTATTTCCGCGGCTTTCAAAATATCGGCATGGGTTATGTCTTTGCGTAATATGTCCCGCATTCTCTGACTGCCCGCCTCCGGCGCAAGCGCGACTGTCTCGATGCCATTGGCTTTTATTAAGTCAACAATCTTTTCATTGATCTGATCAATTCGCAGGGAACCAAGGCCTGCCTGCGCTTTTTGAGCGATGATGTATTCACAGATATTCATGAGATCGGGGTGCTCGGAGACCGCTGTCCCAACTAGTCCAATTTTCTTTTTTCTTTTTAAACCGCAATCAATCGAGGCGACAATTTCCGCGATGCTTCGGAAACGAACCGGACGATAAACGAAACTGGCCGCGCAAAAGCGGCAGCTGCGTGCGCATCCACGGTTAACTTCCACCAGAAACATATCTTCCATTTCTGTTTGAGGCGCGCTGATAACTTCCTGCGTGCGAAAATTATTAATATCTTTGACATGTTTTATTTTTATTTTTTCCGGAAATCCCGCATCTTTCGGCGCAATTGACTGAATCATACTTTTCGTGGAGTAATTTACTTCGTAAAGACCCGGAACGTAAATATTATTAATTTGCTTTTGCAAATCTGTGACTAATTTCCGGCGATCATAACCAAGACGGCGCGCTTCTTCAAACTTCCGGCAAAAATGCGGCAATACTTCTTCGGCTTCACCCAAAATAAATAAATCAAAAAAATCAGCCAGCGGCTCGGGATTAAGCGTTACAGCAACGCCGCCGCCAACAATCAAAGGATATTTTTCAGAGCGGTCTTTCGCCAGCATCGGAATACCGGCTAAATCCAAAATTTTTAAGATATTGGGGTAATCATTTTCAAATGATATAGAAAAAGCCAGAATGTCAAATTCGGCAATTGATTTTTGGTTCTCTAGACTAAAAATTCCCGCCGCTCCGGAAACGAATCTGGCCTCGCTCCCGGAAACGGGCAGGAATACCCTTTCACAAAGAAAGGAAGGTAGTTCATTAAATATTTTATATACTGTTTGGAAGCCCAGATTCGCCATGCCAATCCGGTAGTAATTGGGATAAGCCAGGCAAACCGTATTGTAGTCGCCCCAAACTTTTTTTACATATCCAGTCTCATTCTCCAGAATGGTTGTATGTTGTTTTTTCAGTTTCCAATCCATGGTTTTATCATGGCCTATATCCTGCGCTCGCTTATGCCATCATTAAATTACAAAGCTGAAAATCACGAATATAAATTCCGAATCAAAATGGGAGAATATATATCCGCTTGCTTCACGGACTTTTTCACCTTACCAACTCCCCTGTTCTTTTTAGTTGTGGGAATTGGAGTCGCACTAATCATCAGTCAGCCTGACGGCGCAAAAATGTCGGAATCTGCATATCCATATTTTCAGTATCATCGTTTAGGCCCACAACCGCGACATTAGGATTGTTGAGTGTTCTTTCCTTTCGGATGAACGTGGGTGTAGCCAAATCCTCCCTCCGGAAACCGCCAAAATGAGTAACATTCCCCAGTGATTCCCTTTTCTTTTTATTAAAATCATCAAAACCCGTGGCAATGACAGTGATGCGAATTTCATCCTGCATATTTTCATCGATCACCGTACCGAAAATAATGTTGGCATCTTCATCCGCTTCCTCTTGAATTAAAGATGAAGCCTCGTTAACCTCATAAAGACTCATGTCGGATCCGCCGGTGATGTTGAGTAAAATTCCGTGCGCGCCCTGAATAGTATTGTCTTCCAGCAAAGGAGATGAAATCGCTCTCTGCGCCGCTTCCACCGCCCTGTTTTCACCACTGGCTACACCGGTGCCCATAATGGCCATGCCCATATTGCTCATGACACTCCTTACATCGGCAAAATCAAGATTAATCAATCCCGGAACCAAAATCAGATCGGATATCCCCTTGACCGCCTGATAAAGAATATCATCCGCCTTTTTAAAAGCCTCCAAAAGCGACAGGTTACGGCCGCCCAAACTTAAAAGTCTCTGGTTCGGAACAACAATCAGCGTGTCTACAACATCCCGTAATTGAGCTATTCCTTCTTCAGCCTGAATATTGCGTTTTTTTCCTTCAAACTGAAAAGGCTTCGTCACCACGGCAATAGTCAGAATACTGCATTCACGGGCAATTTCCGCAATAACCGGAGCAGCGCCCGTTCCCGTTCCTCCACCCATTCCCGCGGTGATAAAAATCATATCCGCGCCTTCCAGATAAGGGCGGATATCGTCGCGGGATTCCAGCGCCGATTGTTTACCGATTTCCGGATCGGAACCTGCTCCCAGACCTTTTGTTATCTTAGAGCCGATTTGAACTTTGACCGGCGAACGCGATACGCTGAGAGCCTGCGCATCAGTATTCGCGTTGATAAAATCAACTCCCATCAGGGATGATGAAATCATCGTATTGACAGCGTTTCCGCCGCCGCCGCCTACGCCAATCACCTTTATTTTTGCCAGATTTTCGCTACATACTTCAGTTAATTCAAACATGTTCTCTCCTTCCTTTCAAAAAAATTCTGAAAACATTTTTTTTACAGTTCTAGCCATATTGCCAAACACACCTGTTGTTTTTCTATATACGGAATCACCATCTAATTGATCATGTCCATAAATGATCAGACCTACTCCTATGGCATGCGCCGGTGAATTCACAATATCAGTTAACCCCCCGACACCTATAGGAAGGCCTTTTCGCGCCGGCATATCAAATATTTTTTCAGCCAGTTCGCTGATACCTTCCAGAAGCGATGTTCCCCCGGTTAAAACAACTCCGGCTGCCAGTAAATCTTCAAATCCGAAACGGACAATTTCATTGTAAGCAAGATTTAAAATTTCTTCCATTCTCGGCTCGACGATCCTTCCGAGTATCTGACGCGACACTTCACGATCTTCCCTGCCGCCTAAACTGGGCACTCTGATTGTTTCATCTTTTGGGATCATGGAAGTCAGGGCACAACCGAATTTAATTTTAATTTTTTCCGCTTCAGCAAGAGGCGTGCGTAAACCTGTTGAAATATCCGAGGTAAGATAGTTTCCCCCGACAGGCAATATAGCCGTATGTTTGATACTCGATTCAGAAAATATTGTTACAGAAGTATTGGAACCGCCGATATCAATTAAAACAACTCCTAAATCTTTCTCGTCGTTACTCAACACCGCTTTACCCGCAGCCAACTGTTCCAGAACGATATCATCAATATCCAAACCCACTCTGTTGACGGATTTCACGATATCCTGAATAGCGGAGGTGGCTCCGGTAACAATGTGCACCTTAGCCTCCAGCCGGACGCCGGACATCCCTATGGGATCTTTAATCCCCTCCTGGCCGTCAATTACATAACCCTGAGGAAGGACGTGCATGATTTCCCTGCCCACTGGAATGGCAATAGCTTTGGAAGCTTCTATCACTCTTTTCACATCGTTTTCATCCACTTCCCTGCCCTTAATGGAAACGATACTCAAAGAGTTTTGTCCTTTTATATGGCTGCCGGAAATGCCGACATAAACCGAATTAATGCGGCATCCGGACATGTGTTCAGCTTCTTCCACAGCCGTTTTTATTGATTCCACCATGCTGTCAATATTAACAACAGTACCTTTCCTCATTTCTTTGTTTTGAGATGTTCCAATGCCGATTATATTGATTCCGGCTTCGGTAACCTCACCAACAATAGCCGTGGTTTTTGTCGTTCCTATATCAAGCCCGATCAACACATTGCTTCTTTTCCCCATCAGCTTCTTCACCTCTTCTTTAATTTTACAAATCAATTAATTTTTATATTAAATACTGTTTACCTTTACTGCCCGGTTCCTTCCGATCAGGAACATTTTTGCGTTGTACCGTAACCTTTGCGTCATCTGATAAATCGATACATAAATAACCGTTTTTCATGCCTCTGTTTTCCAGATCAGCCAAAACCAATTTTAATTGCTTTAACTTGTTTTCAAAATCGGTTGTGCCAAGTTTCAAGTAAAGACCTGTGCTGGAAATCAAAGAAAGCCCGAATACATTATCAACATGAACTTCGGAAACTGTGCCCAGATAAGCGTATTGGCTGGATTTGGACACGGTCTTCAATAAATTTAGAGTGCCAAGAAGCAATTGCGATTTAATTTCTTCTTTCTCGTCAAACCCTGTAATTATGGGAAGATCAACCTCATCGCTTTTACCAAGTTTCTTAAACATGAAACCTTTGGCATCCATAAGACAAAAATCATTGTCCTGTTTAACCAAAGCCAACGGAGTTCTTTCCTTCACTTCCAGAACCAGCTTGTTAGGCAGTTCCCTGCCTACATAAATACTCTCTACCCATTGGTTTGCGGAAACCCGGCGTATAACCGCGTCCGTATTTATAGCCAAGAGATTTTGCGCAGGCTTTATCCCTGCCGATGCCAGAACATCTTTTTCCGTTAATTCTCTCAACCCGCGCACCGATATTTCTTTGATTTGAAAATACGGCCTGCTGATAAGAAAGTTGTAAGCGTAAATAAACAAAGAACACAGAAACGCTGCAACCAACAGTAATCCCGTTGCGGTGAAAAAATCTCCTGAAATATTGCTAAATCGTCGGCGTATCCTGTTTTTCTTTGTTTTAAGTCCTGATCTTTTCAGCATTAATCTTCTCCGATAATCACTACTTCTGTCTCCAGATTCACGCCTTTTTCTTTTTTGGCCATGGATTGAATAAACTCAATCAGCCTTAGAATATCTGAAGCAGCGGCATTGCCGCAGTTAACAATAAAATTGGCGTGTTTAGATGATATTTGAGCGCCTCCGGCAGTCATCCCTTTGATTCCCATAGCTTCAATAAGATGACCTGCTGCCTGCCCGGGCAAATTCTTAAAAATGGATCCGGCGCTGGGAAATTCCAAAGGATGTTTGGCCTGGCGCAACTGCAATATTTCATTTATCTTTTCTTTGATTTTTGAACGCTCACCTTTTTCCAGTTTGAATTGAGCGCCCAGTATTATTGTGCCGACAGGGAAAGATGTCTTGCGATAACCGAAAGATATCTCCTCCCTTTTCATTGTTTTTTTCTCTCCATCGGCATCCAGTAAAGATACCTCGTTTATAACATCTTTCATTTCTTTTCCGTATGCTCCCGCGTTCATCCATACGGCGCCGCCAACACTGCCTGGAATACCGGCGCAGAATTCAAGCCCGGTTAGTTCTTCATCAACCGAACGGCTGACAATTTTTGCCAGCGCCGCGCCTGCCCGGGCTGAAATTAAATAACCGTTTTGCGGCGTATAGTCGCAACTGACTTCTTTGCTCCCTGTCATCAACAATATGGCTCCCCGGTATCCACCGTCCCGCACAATGACATTCGTCAGATTTCCCGCTATAAAAAAATTTATTTCCTTTTCTTTGAGTCTTTCGACAACCAGCGCCAGTTGATCTTCATTTTCTATATATACGAGGGCGTCCGCGTTGCCTCCAACGGCAAGTGACGTATGAAGCGACATCGGTTCATCACACAATATCTTTCCCTTGATTATACTGCGCAGAATTTCTTTAATTTCATTTTTACGGGTCATCACTTTTTTGTTTCCCTTGCCACCAGTTGTTTTATAAAAGCTTCACCGATTTTATAAATACTTCCCGCCCCGATCGTAGCAACAGTATCTTTGGCTTTTACCGTCTTTAACAGATATTTTATGGTTTCTTCCGCACCTGGTATATATTCCACATGTGTTTGACCCGTTTTTCTGATAGCTTTGCAAAGCGCGGAAGAATTAATTCCGGCAATAGGCTCCTCACTGGCCGGATAAATGTCATTTAAGATTAAGATATCGACATTGCCAAAGGCTTTAGTGAATTCGTCGAAGAGCGCCTTTGTCCGCGTGAACCTGTGCGGCTGAAAAACAACGATCAACCTGTCTTTCCATATTTGTCGCATAGCTTTCAGTGTTTCTTTTATTTCCGTCGGATGATGACCGTAATCATCAACGACGGTGATATCACCCACTCTTCCCTTGATTTCCAGACGGCGTTGCACTCCGGCAAAGCTTTTCAAACCCTCTCTTATTGTTGCAAAATCCAGATTCAATTCACGTGCAACCGCTATTGCCGCTAAAGAATTATAAACATTGAAAAGCCCTGGCACAATTAATTCAACAGCGCCCAATTTCTTCTTTTTATAAACCAGAGTGTAACTGGTTTTTGTTTTCAGAAATTTGATATCTACAGCACTGTAATCCGCGGGAAACTCCATTCCATAAGTAATCATTTTTCGTTTAATCATAGGAAGAATTTCCCGCACATGAATGTTATCGGTGCAAATAACCGTGCAACCGTAAAAGGGAACTATATTGGCAAACTTAAGAAACGCTTCCTTGATTTCGGCAATGCCCGGATAATAATCCAGATGTTCGCGGTCGATGTTTGTAATGACGGCAATGGTGGGCGATAATTTCAGGAATGAGCCGTCACTTTCATCAGCTTCCGCGACAATAATTTCACCATCGCCTAATCGGGCATTACTGCCGATACTTGCCAGTTTTCCTCCGATGACCATTGTCGGGTCTAAATCGCCCTCGGCAAGGATCGTGGAAATCATTGAAGTGGTCGTGGTTTTGCCGTGACTGCCGGAAACAGCAACGGAAAATTTCATTTTGAGAAGTTCCGCAAGCATTTCCGCCCGCGGAATTACCGGAATATTTTTCCGGTGCGCTTCTATAACTTCCGGATTGTTCGTTTTCACTGCCGTGGAAGTAACAACAACATCGGCATTACCGATGTTTTCCGCCGCGTGTCCTATAATTACTCTTGCGCCAATTTTCTGCAATCGCGCTGTCGTTTCCGACGGCTGAACGTCAGAACCGCCAACATTGTAACCGAGATTCACCAGAACTTCGGCAATCCCGCTCATACCGATGCCTCCGATTCCTACAAAATGGATGAATTTTACTTTGTGCTGCATTAGGCTGTTTTTCTTATCTGATATCATTGTTTTCCCATGCTCTTTATATTTTTACGAATTATATGCCTGATTTTTTCCAGCCATTAATTGAATACATCTGTCAACTATTGTTGCCGCCGCATCAACCCTGCTCAACCTTAACGAATTTTCTTCCATCTGATGAAGCTTTTTTTCATCCAGCAACAGATTTTCAATCACACCAAACAAATTACTGCCGCCAAGATCTTTCTCCTGAATCACCACAGCAGCGCCTTCCGCGGCCAGAACTTGCGCATTTTTTAATTGATGGTCGTTTGCGGCCCACGGATACGGAATCAAAATCGCAGCCCTGCCCGCGGCAGTGATTTCCGCAAGCGATGTGGCGCCGGCGCGACAAACAATTAAATCCGCATCCGCGTAAGCTGCCGCCATATCAACAATAAAGGCCGTAACATCAGCCTGAATACCGTATTGATCATAAGCTTTTCTAACCTCTTGGGCTTGTTGTGAGCCGGTTTGATGAAGAATATGAATATTATCCTTCATGCTCTGCAATTGCGGTAGCATATCAATGATGCTTTTATTGATCGCCTCCGCTCCCTGCGACCCTCCAAAAACAAGAAGTTGCCGGTAATTTTTCTTTTCTTTTACTTTATTGCGTCCCGCAACAAACGACGCCCTTACGGGGTTGCCGCTTAAAATAACTTTTGTTTGCTCAAAGCATTCCCGGGTTTGTGCATAGGTAACGAATATTTTATCCGCAAAATTACCCAGAATTCTATTAGTGATTCCGGGTATGGCGTTTTGTTCCGCGATAGCTGTGGGTATACTCATAAAATGAGCAGCAAGCACTGCCGGCCCTGAAGCATAGCCACCAACGCCAAAAACAATGTGAGGACTGAATTGTTTCAAAATATGCCCCGATTGCCAAATGCTTTTTGGAATCTGATAAGCGCCCTTTATCAATGCCTTAACTCCCCGTCCTTTAACTCCCTCAATATCAATTTCTCTGAGTTCGTAACCAAATTTATGAAGCAGCCTGCTTTCAATGCCTTTTTTTGTTCCGATAAAAACAATTTTTGTTTGATCATCTCTTTTTAAAAATTCTTCAGCAATGGCAATTCCGGGAAATAAATGCCCGCCTGTTCCACCTCCCGCAATTACAATGCGCATTTTTTACTCCACAAAATCAAACCCGTTTAACTTTTCCTTTAACAAACATATCTCTATATTTCGTTCATCACGTCTGTGTAGAAATATTCAGCAAAACACCCACAGCCGTCATACTCATAATAAATGCTGTCCCGCCATAACTTAAAAAAGGCAAAACCAGACCTTTCAATGGTATGAGTCCCATTACACCGGCAATATTGATAAACGCTTCTAAAGAAATTACCATAGTTACTCCGGCAGCCAGTAATGTCCCGAAAAGATCGGGTGCTTTTGCAGCAATCATAAAACCGCGAAGAGCAAAAACAGCGAACATGACTATTACAATCGTTACTCCGATAAAACCAGTTTCTTCGGCAATGATAGAGAGAATAAAATCGGTATGCGGCTCCGGTAAATAAAATAATTTTTGCATGCCATCGCCTATTCCAACGCCGAAAGTTCCACCTGAACCAAAAGAGAGCAGCGATTGGATAATTTGGAAACCGGTATTATCCGCATCTTTCCACGGATCCAGAAAAGCAGTTAAACGCGTCAGCCTGTATCCTTTATACAAAATCAACGATACTCCGATAGGAATGAAAGCCCCTATCAAAAATAAAAGATGTTTTGTCTGCGCTCCAGCTAGGCACAACATCGAGAGCAAAATAGTGGCGATAATTACAGCCGTACCGAAATCAGGCTCCAGTAAAATGAGCAAGATTACAACAGAGATAACGGCCAAAGGCACAAGAATTCCTCTCGTGAAATTTTGCAGTTGATACGCTTTTCTGGTTAACAAATGTGCAAGAAAAACAACGACTGAAATTTTAACCATCTCGGTTACCTGAAAAGAAAAGCCGCCTAAATTCAACCAGCGAGTAGCTCCTCCGCGCTTCATTCCCAAAGGCGTCAACAGAAGGGCGAGTAACATAAATGACAATAACATTCCCGGATAAGCCCATTTCCTTAATTGCGTATACGGAACTTTAGTCATAATGATCATGGAAGAAAGACCTAAAAAAACAAACAAAAGTTGTTTTTTTAAAAAATATTGGCCATCCTTAAATTTCTCCAGCGCGATAATGGAACTGGAAGAATAAATCATCGCCGTTCCCACAATCACCAGAATTAAAGTAACTAAAAGCAGGATAATATCCGGCAATTTATCTTCATTATGTTTAATAATGGCTTCCATCTAAAGATTCCTCACTACATCCTTGAAGAAATTACCCCGGTCTTTGTAATTGGCAAATTCATCAAAGCTGGCACAACCGGGAGAAAGCAAGACAACATCGCCTGACTGAGCATCTTTGTAAGCGCTCTGGATAGCTTCGCGTAATCCCGCTTTTTTTAAAACAGGTACATCTTCACCAATCAATGACGCAATACGATTACGCGCTTCGCCAAATAAAATTACTTTCTTGGTTTTTTTCTTCAGTAACGGTTTCAGAGATTCAAAATCGCCATCTTTATCGCGGCCTCCCAAAAGTAAAATGACGGGCTGGGTAAATGTCTCCAGCGCCCGCACAACGGAGCCGACATTTGTTCCCTTGGAATCATCGTAGAATTTGATTGAATTCCTCTCTCCCGCAAATTCGATCCGATGCGGCAATCCGCTAAAAGCTCTGACAGCCGCAATGATATCTTTCTGACTGCACCCGCAAAGACGCGCCGCCATTATCGCCGCCATCACATTTTCCACATTATGCAGTCCGGGAAGATTTATAATGCCCAGCGGATATTTCTCTTCATTATATTCTGGCAGTATCAGAACAATATCATTATCTTTAATAAATATTCCCGTGGACAAAACATTTTTTGAACTGAACTTTACAATTTGCACATAAGTGGCATCGGCAATTCCATCTTGTTCTTGATCTGCGGCATTAAGAATCGCCCAATCTGTTTTCGTCTGATTGGCAAATATTCCCGCCTTAACACGACGGTACTCAGCAAAAGACCCGTGATAATTGATATGATCGCAGGTAATATTCAACAATATGGCAATAAACGGACGGAATTTCTCAATCCATTGAAGCTGAAAACTGCTTATCTCTGCGACAACAAAATCATCCTTCTGAGATGTTTCCGCGTATTCAATCAACGGAGTGCCTATATTCCCGCCAACAAAAACTTTCTTCCCCGACCTTCGCAAAATTTCACCCAACAATGTTGTCGTTGTCGTTTTGCCGTTTGTGCCGGTCACAGCTATTACCGGAACTTTTAAAAACCAGTACGCCAGTTCAATTTCACTGACAACAGGTATATTCTTTTTTTGCGCCTCCACCAATAAATCACTGTTCGGAGGAACGCCGGGAGAGGGCACAACCATGTCTGCGCCCTCTAAAACACGGGCATTATAATCGCCGACTTCCAGCCATTTTTCTCCGGCAATTTGCTTAAACTCGCCGCCCCATTGATCAAATTGTTTTTCGTCCGTTACCGCTACCTTCGCACCCTGATTTCCCAAGAACCTGGCGGTGGCAATTCCGGTTTTACCCATGCCGATTATAATTATTTTCTTGCCGGTAAAATCCATGTTTCCTCTAACGTAACTTCAATGTACTTATGGCCAGTAAAGCCAGTAAAATAGAAATGATCCAGAATCTCACAATTACTTTCGGTTCCGCCCATCCCTTCAACTCGAAATGGTGATGCAGAGGAGCCATTCTGAGAATACGTTTTCCGCCGGTTATTTTGAAATAACCAACCTGAAAAATAACCGAAAATGTTTCCATGACAAATATGCCGCCGACAATAACCAGTAATATCTCCTGTTTGGTTATAATAGCTATCGTGCCTAAAGCCCCGCCAAGTGAAAGAGAACCGACATCGCCCATGAAAATTTCCGCGGGATAGGCGTTGAACCAGAGAAAACCCAAGCCAGCGCCAACAATAGCCCCGCAAAAGACCGTCAATTCACCGACGCCGGAAACATGGACTATCTGCAAATACGAAGCAACCTTCACGTTTCCGGCAAAATAGGCAAAAAGTAAATAAGTGGCAAAACAGATAACTACCGGACCGATAGCCAGCCCATCCAGACCATCTGTTAAATTCACGGCATTGGCCGCGCCAACTATGATGAATGTAGAAAGCAAAACATAGCCCCAACCGAGATTAGGTAACACCGTCTTGAAGAAAGGAATTGTTACTTGCGAATTAAAACCCGGCTTAATATAAAGAATCATACTGACGAATAAAGCTATTGTTATTTCTGCAGTCAATCTTGTTTTCCCTGAAACGCCCTTGGAACTTTTTCCGGCAAGTTTCCTGTAATCATCAATAAAACCGATCAATCCATAGCCGATGGTTACAAGCAGTATCATCCAGACATAAACATCGGAAAGATTTGTCCAGAGCAGCGTGGATACAACCACGGCCAGAATTATTAATGCTCCGCCCATCGTTGGGGTACCTTTCTTGGCAAGATGGCTTTGTGGCCCGTCATCTCTTATCTGCTGGCCTATTTGCATTTCCTGCAATTTCTGGATCATCCACTGGCCCAGAAACAGACAAATCAAAAGCGCTGTAATTGATGCAATAATCGTCCTGAACGTTATATAACGAAATACGTTAAAAAACGAAAACGTAGTATGTAAAGGATATAATAAGTAGTAAATCAATTTAAATTTACTCCTGATGAATTAATTGTTTTATTATTTCCACTAATCTTAGCACCGCCAAAATCGTCACATATCTGAGACACAATTTTTTCCATTTTCATCCGGCGGGAACCTTTTACAAGAATCCAATCACCTTTTTTTAAATGTTTCTTTAAGTAAGTCATGCCTTTCTCATCGCCGGATAAAAAGAAAATATTCTGGGGTGAGAGGCCTCCTTCCATAGCACCGGCAGCGGTAACTTCTGAAAAATCACCCTGAAGAAAAAGAGTATTAATGCCGATGGTAGCTATCAACATCCCAATTTTTCGATGCATTTCGACAGCGTCTGCGCCTAACTCCAGCATGTCGCCTAGAAATACATAACCATTATGGCCGTTTTTTAAATCTTTCATCGTCATCAGAGCTTCACGCACTGAAGCAGGATTGGCGTTGTATGAATCATCCAGCAGGAAAGCGCCGTTATGCAGTTTGATCATTTCCATCCGTCCGCTAAATGGCCGGAATGCGGCCAGGCCTTTTGAGATCGTTTTGTAATCTATGCCCGCTGCAACAGCCGCAGCCGCAGCCGCCATAGCATTATATACATGATGAAGGCCTGCAATTTTCATCTTTACCTCTTGCGCACTGCCACTGATGACTAAGTTAAAGTGCATTCCCTTTATGCCATTCTTTTCTATATCCTTTACCGTAACATCAGCATTAGGACTCATGCTAAAAGTAATTTTTCTGCCATTCCATTTTTCAGACGCAATCGCAATGGCTTCATCATCAAGATTAATGATGGCAACTCCCGACGGCGGCAGGTTAAGAAACAAATCATTTTTTTCTTCCCGGACAACATCTATGGAACCAAACCCCGCCAGATGGGCCGGACCGATATTCGTAATCAATCCGATATTCGGCTCGGCAATCTGCGTAAGTCTCTTTATTTCTCCTCTGGTATTCGTACCCATCTCCAGAACCATCAATTCATGTTTCGAGGTAAGATGAAATATCGTCTGCGGCACTCCTATCAGATTGTTTAAATTCCCTTCTGTCTTTAAAATATTCTTCTTTCTGCTGATGATTGCCGCTATCATTTCCTTGGTAGTGGTCTTTCCCGAAGAGCCCGTCAATCCAATCACAGGTATGGGAAACTTTTTCCTCCACTCATGAGCCAGGTCTCCGAGCGCACTCAATGTGTCAGTAACCTTAATGATGGCGAACGTTTTATCCTTCGGGATTTGATTAATTTTTTCTTCATCATGCACTAAGATTCCGGCAGCCCCCTGTTTTAAAGCTCTCATCACAAAATCGTGGCCGTCGAAATTTTCTCCTTTCAATGCGATAAAGAGATTTCCTTTGCTTATCAACCGCGAATCCGTAGAAATCCCGTAAAACAGAAATTCCTGAGCTCCGGAAACTAAAGTTCCGGCAGTTGCCTTCAGCACATTTTTTAATGAAAAAACTGGTAAATCATTATTCATCAATTTATTGTAAATGACTCCTTAATTTTAAAGTCTGCGTTACAACAACACGGTCATCAAACGGTATCTTTTGGGTTCCCAAAATCTGGTAATCTTCATGTCCCTTGCCCGCGATTAAAATAATATCTCCACTTTCAGCCGCATCTATTGCTGCCTCAATTGCCTTTCTTCTTTCCGGAATTACCGTGTAGCAATGCGTATCACCTTTGCAATTCAAATTGTCGGATTCAGTTTTTTTTATCTTGCTCTTATCAATTCCCTGCTCAATTTCAACAATGATAGTCATAGGATCTTCAAGGCGAGGATTATCAGAAGTTATAATCGTTAAATCACTGTAGCGCGTGGCCGCTTCGCCCATGATCGGTCTTTTGCCTGTGTCTCTGTTTCCTCCACAGCCAAAAACAGTAATTATTCTTTTTTTCTTAAGTTCCACTAAACTTTGCAGCACGCGTCTTAAAGCATCATCGGTATGCGCGTAATCAACAAAAATATTAACGCCTTTGGGAGAAGCAACTCTTTCAAGTCTTCCCGGCACACAAAACAAATTCTCAATTCCTCTTTTGATCACCGAAGAAGGAACCTGTAAAATAACCGCCGCTCCAACAGCAGCCAAAATATTGTAGAGGTTAAATTTACCTATAAGAGGCGATTCTATGGAAACGGTTTCTCCGCCTAAATCAATCCGGGCTTTTATTCCCGTCAATGACAATTTATAGTTCTTCGCCATGATTGCGCAATCGCCCTCTATTCCATAAGTCAACGCCGGAAGAGACACCTCCTGTAAAATTCTCTGCCCCCATTGATCATCGGTATTGATAACCATTTTTTGCGAATGAACTTTTTTGCTTTGGGGCAAAATCTCGGCAAAAAATCTTTTCTTCGCCTGAAAATAATTCTCCATTGTCAAATGATAATCAAGATGATCGCGGGTAAGATTGGTAAAAACCCCCATATCGAAGTCGCAGTCTTCAACTCTCTTCATGTCAACGGCGTGAGATGAAACCTCGGCAATAACGTGAGTAACGCCATCATCGGCCATCGCACGCATAATTCTCTGCAGTTCATAAGATTCCGGAGTAGTATTGGGTGCGGGGTAGGTTTTATCGTTGTAACGATAATTGACAGTGCCTAAAACCCCGCATTTAAAACCGGCCGCTTTTAATATAGATTCGAGAAGATAGGTGATTGTTGTTTTACCATTTGTTCCAATAACAGCAACGAGCACCAAATGGCCGGACGGGTTATCAAAATAATTTTTGGCTAAAATACTCAGAGCACGCCGGCTGTCGGACACTTTAATTGCCGTTATTTGAGAGGGAAACTGTAAGTTTTTCTCAAATACAATAAACTGCGCTCCACAAGCTATCGCTTCTGTAATAAAATCGTGCCCATCATTTTTTAAGCCGGGAATAGCCACAAACAGAGAACCCTGTTTACATTTATCCGCCGAAAAACATACAGCAGAGACCTCTCCGTAAGGATCTCCTGAAACATTTATTATATCCAGTCCCTCAATTATACGAGCCAGTTTCATTCAAACCTCAATTATTTAGCTCAAAAATAACATTGCATAAGCGCTCATCACCAAGCGGTGTATGTGCCAACGGATATTGACGCACAGCCCAGCCATTGCCTGATATTTTAAGCTCTATTGATTCAGCTTTAGCTCTCTTCATCGCTTCTCTTATTGTTAAACCCGAAAAATCAGGCATGGTTAATCCATCATCTTCGGCAGAACTCTGTGGAGCTAAAGTCTGCTGCACCGAAACAAGCTGAACTTTATCCGTCTTCTCTTTTTCGAAAACAGGAGTTTCCCTGATGTTTGTTTTAAAGCAATTGAGTATTTGTTCTCCGATATTCTTAAACACCGGCGCGGCGGCAACCCCCCCCCATTTGTCTCTTTGCGGTTCGTCAAGAATTACCAGAATGGCAACCTGAGGGTTTTCAGCCGGGAAAAACCCCATAAAAGACGTTCGCACTTTTTCCGAAGAATATACGCCGCGGGTAAAATCGAATTTCTGAGAAGTCCCTGTCTTGCCGGCTACAGCAACATTGACAATACGCGCGTTTTTACCGGTGCCGTCAGGAGCGCCGACAACTTCAGTCAACATATTGGTAAGACGCCTGGACGTGTCCGGAGAAATAACTTTGCGAACTACCGTCGGCGTGTAAAGTTTGACAAGGTGATTATCTTTGTCGGCAATGCCGCGCACGACATACGGTTTCATTAAAACTCCGTTATTAGCAACGGCCGAAACGGCGGCAATTAATTGAATTGCCGTAACCGAAACGCCCTGGCCAAAACCAATCATCGCAGTATCAACAGGTACCCAATTTTTTACCGGTCTGACCGCTCCGGCAGACTCGCCGGGCAGATCTATACCGGTTCTGGTCCCAAAACCAAATTTCTGTATATAATTATAAAATTTTTCTTTTCCCATTTTTTGAGCGATTTTTGCTGCGCCGATATTACTGGAATATTTTAATATATCTTTGACGTCCAACACCCCATGACGTTTCTTGTTTGCTTCATGAATGACACGATTTGCTACTTTATAGTTTCCATTTTCACAGAAAAACTTGTCTGATTCCTTAATAATTTTTTCTTCCAGTGCGCCTGCTACTAAAAAAGGTTTGAAGGTTGATCCCGGATCAAAATAATCGGTAATGGCGCGGTTCCGCCATTTTTCCGGTGTAAGCCCTTCGATGTTATTGGGATTGAATCCTAACTGATTGGCCATCGCTAAAATCTCTCCCGTTTTGGGATCCATGACAATAGCAAGTCCCGCTTTTGCGCCCTTGGAGAGAACAGCTTCTTTTAACTGAGTTTCCACAAGGTATTGAATCCGATTATCAATCGTTAAGACAAGATTTACATTTTCATCTTTTTGAGTCTCGCTCTTTTCAACGCGCAGGAACAGCTTTTTGCCTTTGGCATCCCGGGCCCAAGACAACATCTGCGGTTTTCCTTTTAACGACTCATCATATTTACTTTCCAATCCTTCCAGACCGGAGGCATCCAGTCCGACAAATCCAAGCAAATGTGCAGCCAATTCGCCATTGGGATAAAAGCGTTTAGGTTCTTTGACCAGAAAGATTCCTTCGATATCCGCACTCTCTATAGCAGCCGCTTGCTCGGGAGGAATTCTTCTGGCCAACCAGGAAAAGTTCTTTTGTGCGGATAATTTTTTTAAAACCACTTGATTGTCTAAATTGAGAATTTCTGCAATTTGTCTGGAAGTTTTAACGGGATCAACTATTTTCGAAGGGTCGGCGCAAACGGAATTCGCCATGATTGATACAGCAAGCTTTTCACCATTGCGATCATAAATTACGCCTCTTTCCGGCTGCAACTGAAGCACAGAGGTGTGTTGTCTTGTTGCCAATTTTTTTAGTTTCTGACCGGATAAAACCTGTAATTGAAAAGCACGGGATATCAAAGCAATAAATAACACCAGAAAGAATATGAAAATCATGGCGATCTTGAATTTCAGCCATTTTTTCGATTCAATCGCCATATCACTCTCCCGATTTTTTTAAGACAATGACTTGATTATTATCAGGATAGGACATCTGCAATTTACTTCTCATAATGCTTTCAATCCGTTGCGGTGATTTGAGCATCGCGTATTCCAACCTTAGCTTTTTTTGTTCTTCCAGTTTTTGTTCTTTGATATTTAATTCCGTAGCGATGCTATATTCCAATTCTGTCATATGAATATGTGAACCCACATAGATCAAAGCAACAAACATGAGCACTATGGCAAAAATAATAAAAGTAGAATATTTAATGCCGAAAGAGGACTCATTTGCTTCCTCAAAACGGGGCATAGTTCTTGTTCCAACAGACTGTGCGGATTGTGCCATTTTAAATTCTCCTGGCTACGCGTAACTTAGAGCTGCGAGCGCGCGGATTAGCTTCGATTTCTTCCGCCGAAGGAACTATTACTTTTGAAGTCAGATTTTTGAGCTTTGCTTCTTTCTGACAAACACAAAACGGTACATCCTTGGGGCAGATACACACTCCGCCCAAAAAGCGAATTTCATTTTTTACAATGCGATCTTCCAGCGAATGAAAAGAAATGACACAAAGGCGTCCACCGGGCTTGAGGGCTTCAGCAGCAGCATCAATTGCCGGTCTTATGTTATCCAACTCATTGTTGACGGCTATTCTTATGGCTTGAAAGGTTCTTGTGGCGGGATGAATTTTCTGCCATTTTAATTTCGCGGGCATGCAGGAAGCAATTATAGACGCCAGTTCTGTGGTTGTTTCTATGGACGATTGCTGTCTTTTTTTTGATATTGCCCTGGCTATTCTTGCTGCCATTTTTTCTTCTCCGTAAAACCTGATAATTTTTTCCAGTTCGTCTTGCGCGAAGCTGTTGACAATATCGTAAGCGCTAATTTTTAAACTGCGATCCATCCGCATGTCGAGCAGCGCCTGTTGATTAAAACTAAAACCTCTTTGCTCTGTGTCGAGTTGATGGGAAGAGACGCCTAAATCCAGCAGAACGCCATCAACTTTTTCTATATTTAAATCTTTAAGTATTTTGCCCAAATCGGCAAAATTAGCTCTTATCAAAACCTTGCGCGAACCGAACTCCGCCAGCCGTTTTTCCGCATACTGCAGAGCCTGATCATCACAATCAATTCCCACTAAAAACGCATCTGTTTCTTTAAGTATTGCGTAAGAATGACCCGCGCCCCCCACGGTGCAATCCACATAGATTCCCGTTTTACTGACTAAAAGCGATTCAATAACTTCCTTAACCATTACCGGCTCGTGATAGAAGTCGGCAATCATCTTTTAAATTCCCAGATCAGCTATGAAGTCAGCGCATTTGTCAATTTCACCGGCGGCCAGTTTCATTCTTTCTTCAAAACGATCTTTCGACCAGATTTCAATATTTTTCAGCATACCGGCAAGAACAATATCTTTTTCCAATTTGGCATATTCACGCAAAGTCGGGGGGATGAGCACACGCCCCTGTCCGTCGATATTGCAATCAACCGCTCCGGACATGAAGAAACGCTGAAATGATCGCACTTCCTTGCGCAATTTGGATTGATGGGCTACTTTCTCTTCAATGATAAGCCATTCATCGTAGGGAAAAACCATTAAGTACTGATCCCAGTTGGTGATCACCATCCGGTTGTCGTATTCTTCCGCAAATATTTCGCGAAATTTGGCTGGGAAGATTATCCTTCCCTTTTCATCAATATTGTGATGATATTGACCCCTAAATACAGACATCACTTCCCCCCACTAAAAACCACTTTACTCCACGTGGCAACTATAGAGGCGGTATTTGCCTTTGTCAAGCAAAAATTTAACTTTTTTTCAAATTAAGTGACTTAAAATTACAGGGAAAATTCGGAAAGTGGATTAGAAATAATCTTGAACTAAGAAGCTTTTACAAAAGAAACATTGATGAAAATAATGAATTAGTTTTTTCATCATTTTTCTTTAAAGGGATTAATGTTTAAGTTATTGTATTTACTTATTATTGAGATGTGTATACCGATATATTGCCTTATTATGCTCTTTTAAAGAATCCGAAAAGAAGTGTGAACCGTCTTTTTTTGAAACAAAATAAAGATAATTGGCCGGCGCCGGGTTAAGCGTTGCCTGTAGTGAAGTTACTCCGGGATTGGCAATAGGTCCGGGCGGTAAGCCTCTTATAACATAAGTGTTATACGGGGAATTTCTTCTCAAGTGACTGCGCAGGACTTTGCCGTTAAAACTATCCATATCATAGACAGCCGTTGGATCGCTTTGTAAGCGCATTTTCTTCTTGAGCCTGTTGCGAAATACAGCTGCAATAAAAGGTTTTTCCGCATCATCACCTGATTCTTTACCGATAATAGAGGCAAATGTAACAAACTGATGAGTATTAAATCCGAGTTCCTGGGCTTTTTTAATCATTTCCGGTGTAACTTTTTCCCAAAACCGATCTACCATTTTTTTCATAATCTGGCGCGTGTTCATTGAACGGTTGAAATAATAAGTGTCCGGGAAAAGATAGCCTTCTATGGATTCCGCTTTAATATTTAAAGATTTTAGAAAATCTTTATCCCTTGCCAGTTCAAAAAATATTTCTTTATTAATCAGCTTTTCACTATACAAGCGATCGGCAATCTCCTTCATGGAAAAATCTTCCGGAATCAGAATTATATATTCTTTAATTTCTCCGCGTATCAGTTTGTTGATCATTGCTATAGGCGTCATGGAAGTGTTAAATTCATATTCACCGGCTCGAATGTGGCGTCTGGCATTTTTAATTATTGTCAAACTGTAAAAGAAAATACGATGTTTTACCAACCCGGCCTGATTAAGTATTTCCGTAACCTCTAAAAAACTGGAGCCTGTCGGTATATCAACCAGAACATTAATATTTTTCTTATCAATGAAACTAATTGAGTAATTTAACAGAAAAACACAAAAGACAAAAAATACTGCAATAAGATATAAAATAACGCGGCGAATTGTTCTGCCCGCAAAAGACGACTTCCTAAAAAAACTGAACAAAAAAATCCGCTTTATCCATGCATCTTCTTGTCTTTTATTTATATCTGTAGAATCGCTTTTTTTGATGGATTTATTATGATTTTTTTTGTCAGATTTATTCATATTATTTGCGGAATTTATTTAAATTATTTTACGGGAGAATCCAGATAACCTTGAAGAATCAGGCAGGCTGCCAATTTATCTATCATTTTTTTTCTTTTTTCCCAACGAACGCCAGAGTTTATAAGTATTTCTTCAGCCTCTTTGGTAGAGAGGGTTTCAGGCCATTTAATAACGGGAAGAGAAAAAGTTTTCGTAAGTAATACTGCAAAACGATTTACTTTTTCACACTGGATACCCTCGGAACCGTCCAATCTCACGGGATAACCTATAACAATTTTGTCAACCTTGTAGCTTTTGATCAAACCTGTTAAAATTTCCCAATCATGCTTCTTAGTTTTTCTTATTATCGTAGGTAAACCTTGAGCAGTAAGACCCAGTTCATCGCAAACAGCCACACCTATTCTTTTTTCACCATAATCCAAACCAAGTATGCGCAAGAACAACTCCTTTGCGGGGTTTTCTAACAATTCCCCCTGCCTTTTTCAAGGATTAATTTATCTGGTATTTTTCTGCATTTGAAACAAACCTGTTTAAGCGTGATTAATCGTAAATATAATCTTGTGAAAAAATGAAGAGTTTGTTACTTTTCAATGACATTCTATCAGGGTAAACAAATGAAACATTTTGTTCTCGGTACAGATGGTCAGGTCGATCATCGGAAAACCGCTTTAATAAAAGCGCTTACAGGGATTGACACTAATCGTTTAAAAAGGGGAGCGTTGGAAAATTTATTTTCCAGCAAGAAAGCCCTCCTTCTGGATAATGATGACACAACTGTTATTTCAGTCAATTTTTTCATCAGTTCGAAGAGCTTATTATCAAAAATATTCCCACCGCATGATAAGGGGGGAAATATGAGAAATTTTGATGAAAATATAAAAATATTAGCTGTTTATAAAGTCTGGAATCCGGGCATAACGGCAATAATTTCCCATTTCGCACGCAGCAAAAGCCATCGAACTGTTACACAAAGCAAATATTATGTTAATCTGTTATGTGCATAACGGAAGAATGAATATTTATTCTTATGAAAGGCGGATAATAAGTTGAAGACTAAAGAAATTTATCTCAAGGATATCAAACAAGGCGATAAGGTCGTTTCTTCTTTTCTGGTTACGGAAAAAAACATGGCCTTTTCTCAAAAAGGGTTCCCTTATTTAACCGTGCAGTTAAAAGATAAAAGCGGCGGAATCGAAGGCAAGGTTTGGGACAATGCGCTAGATTTTGATCGTCAATTTAAAAAAGGCGATATAATTTTCATTGAAGGAAGAGCAGCAAGCTACAAAAACTCCATCCAAATATCAATCATTGATATTAAAAAAATTGCATGGGAAGAAGTCGAACCAGCCGATTATCTACCTGCCGTAAATGGAGATGTCAATGTGATGTTCAATGAAATGATTTGCTACATCGAAAAAGTAAACGATAAATATTTGCGGGCCTTGCTCAACTCTTTTTTTCAGGAAGAAAAGACAATCTCTCTTTTCAAAAGAGCTCCCGCAGCCAAAGGTTTTCATCATATTTATCTGGGCGGTCTTTTGGAACATACACTCTCAGTTGTGCGTTTATTAGAAAAAGTGTCTGATCATTACCCTGACCTCAACAAAGATATGATTATTGCCGGAGGTATTCTTCACGACATCGGTAAAATTTATGAATTCTCTTATGATAATATAATTGATTACAGCGACGAGGGAAGATTAATCGGTCATATTGTTATTGGCGTGGAAATGATTAATAAAAAAATTGCCGTTATTCCTGACTTTCCTGTGCAATTAGCTTTGGAATTACGACATATTATTTTGAGTCATCATGGGGAGTTTGAATTTGGTTCTCCTAAACGTCCGAAGACTCTGGAAGCATTAGTCGTCCATTACATTGATGACATGGATGCCAAGTTTAACGCTTTTCACACATTGCTTACTGATTCTACTAAACCTGATTCTGATTGGACAAGCTACAATCGCTTTTTAGAACGTTTTCTTTATAAGAAAAAAAATGTTGAATCAAATCTTTTAGACTAAATACAAATTTAATAAAGAAGTAACCCCGGCTTTATAGGCTGACTTTAACTGGAAAAATTCATTCAAAGAGGGATAATAGAATTATGGCTTACAGGACGGACACTTTATGCGGAATATTTCATAATCAGGCTCTTCGTTATGGAGACCGGGTTGAGCTTCTTCGAGCTAAGTTTGATAAAAGCGGCAACCCCAGCAACCGGTGGCATTCACGAACATGGAGAGAAACTCATGATGAGGTAATAGATCTTGCCAAAGGATTGATGGTTTTAGGCTTAAACAAGGGTGACCGGGTCGTCATTTTTTCCGAAAGCAGACCAAGATGGATCATCGCCGATCAGGCTATTCAGGCCTGTGGCGCAATTGGAGTTCCTCTTTATCCCACATTAACATTGGAAGAATTGGAATATATGACGCAGGACAGCGGGGCCAGGACGGTTATCGTCTCTGATCAGGATAAAGGAGAAATGACTCTCAAGGCAAAGGCGCAGGGAGCCCCCGTTGAAAATATTATTACGATGTGTACATGGAATGGCGCCAAACCGGAAGGGGTTTACACGTTTAATGATGTAATGGTTTTGGGAAAACAAAAGATAAGCGATCAGGAAGTAGAAAAGAAAATAAATACTGTTGTCCCCGAAGATGTCGCTTCCATAATCTATACATCGGGAACTACGGGAAAACAGAAAGGCGCGATTCTCACCCAGAAAAATTGGATGTCAAACCTTTATCAATGTTCCAATTCCACGCTTCTGCGCCGTCAACGGGACTTGGAGCTTCACATGACGCATCTTGTCCATCTGCCCTTATGTCATGTTTTCGGCAGAACAAGCGACTACCACGTAGGAGCCCTGCAACAAGGGAGCATTCTTGTTTTTGCTGAAAGCTTCGAAAAAATAGCAAAAAATATCCAGGAAATCAGACCCAACGTATTAGTCAGCATTCCCCGGTTATGGGAAAAAATATATGACTCCACAAAATCCATTGTCTCCCGGCAAAACAAGACCACTCAATCTATTTTTTGCTGGGCAACTAAACTTGGCGGGAAATATTCCGATGCCATGGCAACCGCCACAAAAATGGGTCAATTTGATTTGATTCAATTCGCTGTGGCCAACATCTTGGTTTTTAATAACGTTAAAAAGACAGCCGGTCTGGACCGCGTCGTATTAGGGATATCAGGCGGCGGAAAACTATCCAAAGATGTTTGCGTATTCATTCGTTCACTGGGTATTCAACTCAGCGAAGGCTACGGGCTTACAGAAACATCGCCGGTCATTAACTTCAATGAACCGGAATTTAACGGCTACGACCCGGGTAAAGCCGGATGGTTCGGCAACAAGATGATAGATTTAACGTTGGATATTATGGTCGCCAAACAGTCCAAAGGGCTTTCACCTTATACTAATCCGATTCGTGCCTTAGGTCTATCTCTGGCATATAATACTGTTGCTCATAAACTGCAGATCAAGCCGGGGACTGTCGGGAAACCGGTTCTCTGGACGGAAGAAAAAATAGCCGAAGACGGTGAAATTCTTGTCAAGGGTCCCCAGGTATCTAAGGGATACTGGAATTTGCCTGAGGCAACGGCCGAAGCATTTACTGAAGATGGTTGGTTCAAGACAGGCGATATCGGTGAATTTGATGAAGAAGGTTTTCTTCTGATTACGGACCGTAAAAAGGAACTCTTTGTTTCTTCCGGTGGCAAGAATATAGCCCCGCATCCCATTGAACTGGCACTGACAGCCAAGCCTTATATAGAACAGGTCTGCCTCCTCGGCGATGCAAGGAAGTACATCACCGCGCTTATAGTTCCCGATTTTCAGGAACTCCACCGTTTTTCCAAACATAACGGAATTCAGGCATGTTCGGATAAAGATCTTGTCGAAAATGAAAAGATCAAGGAATTAATCAAGAAACAGGTGGATGAGGTTAACGAAACATTACCTCGTTACGAACAGATCAAGTACTATAAAGTACTGGACAAAGCATTCAGTGTCGAGACGGGTGAATTAACACCGACTCTGAAACTCAAACGCAGAATCGTTTTCGAAAAATATAAGGACGAAATCGAAAGTTTGTATGCCAACTAATACAAACCTCTTCGGGCTTTCCTGATTTTCAAATACCGAAAATACTAAAAAAGTCCGGATATAATTCTGTCACTGCCCAATACTTTTCTCAGCGGTTACAGGAGGATTGGACAATCCAGTATATTTCCCTTAATTAAGTATTACGTTTTTTGAATTCGCCCTGAATTCCCGCTTATTAAGATTGTGTGGATTTTAAACAGTATTCCTTTTAATTAAAAAATGGTTGTGATAAATTGATGTTAACTTTACCGGAAAAGCTAAGTTCGGCTATTAATTCATTAAAAATAAGTAGACAAGAAAATAGAGGCTAACACATGAATTTTCGCTGTAATTTGTTGCTATTCATTTTAGCGGCATTACTAATAACAGTTGGTTGCGCACCCAATAGCATCATAGAGAACATCCATACTGATATAAATGCTGACATCAATACTATTGATTGGTGTCAAATAGGCCGTCAGGCTTTTGTGGATAATCGCCTGGATAAAGCACTGGATGCTTATAATAAAGCAATAGAGTCAAATTCGAAAATTGCGGAAGCCTATAATGGCCGTGGAGTCACCTATATTAAGCTTGGCAACAGCAATCAGGCCATTGCGGATTACAGCAAGGCCATTGAATTAAATCCGATGTATGCACAAGCCTATTATAACCGTGGAAACGCCTACTACAGGTCTGCCGACTATAATCAGGCAATCACGGATTACAACAAGGCCATTGAGTTAAATCCGAAAATTGCTGAGGCCTATAATAGCCGTGGAGTGACCGATGATGAGATTGGCAACGATAATCAGGCCATTGCGGATTACAGCGAGGCTATTGAGTTAAATCCAAAAATTGCAGAGGCCTATTCTAACCGTGGATATGCCTATTACAGATTTGGCAACTACCATCAGGCTATCGTGGATTACAGCAGGGCCATTGAGTTAAATCCGAAGTATGCCCAAGCCTATCATAACCGTGGAAACGCCTACTATAGTTCTGCCGACTACAATCAGGCAATCGCGGATTATAACAAGGCTATTGAACTAAATCCGAAGTATGCAGAAGCCTATCATAACCGTGGAATCACCTACGGTAGTCTTGGCAATTACAATCAGGAAATTGCGGATATAAAAAAGGCAGCCAGACTAGGTTTAAAAGAAGCACAGGATTATTTATCAAAGCAAAGGATTGTCTGGTAAGTCATTTGCCATCTTTCTTTTAAAAAATAATGTGTGAAGTCAATAATCAACTTCTTCCTGAATCCAAGCTCTCTGATTTAGAAATGGTTTATGATATCGTTCTACCTGACGTAGGAACAACAATAGTCCGTAAGACTCTTCACTTTCAAACTGAATTTGGATTGAGCCGGCACTTCAAAGACTCCTCCTCCTTTAACAGTTATCCAGCTTGCGGCACGGGGCAACATCACATCCAGTTCACCTGCAAGAATTTCCATAATTTCCATCTCCGCCGTGCTGAATTCATAATCCCCGGGAAACATGATGCCCAGAGTTTTTTTTGAACCATCAGAGAAAATTACAGTGCGGCTGGTAACCTTGCCGTCAAAGTATATATTTGCTTTTTTAATAATTGTTACATTCTTGAATTCCGACATAATATATTTCCTTCCATAGTGTATAAATTTAAGGAACGGATATCCCCGGCAATCTGGTTACTGTTCCCTTTTCCTGATCAATATCAAAATTTTAACCTGTTTTTACCAATACTGTATCCGCATGTCAATCCAATATCAAATTTCCCATCATATTTTACCCGGTTGGCTGCTGTCAATACTGCAAGATTGGATATTCTCCTTGAAATCCGGCGTTGTTCCGGAAAAAGACCCTTATAATCAACCCGTTTAGTCGTTCCTTTCTTAAGAGGTTACGCATCACCTAAAAACCATTTCATTTTCCATATAAAACGATTCGCCGGAATCATTGCGTTGGTGGCATCCCATATTTTTTACAAAGCGCAAGATTTACTTCAAGCACATTAATATATTTTTCACCGATAATTCCGTTCCAGGGCGCCGAAGCATTTTCCTGAACTATTTGTTCAATCTCTTTCCTGACGTCATTTGGATTGCGCTTCATGTCAGCCGCCCATTTAGAGACAACCCTGTTCATTTGATATGCGGCGTTTTGCAGTGTGATATGGGGATCGAGTCCGGAAGCGGAAGCCGTAACCAGATCACCGGGGACATCCTGGAGTTGAACATCAGGATGCTCCTGTCTCCACATATCGAAAAAGATCGATTGTATGTCTGTTCCTGTGTTAACTGGCTCAATCATAGTGATATCCTTTCCGTCAGCCCCTTTTTTCGTGACGGCTGAAGGAAATTTTCCCGGGTTTTCTGTGGAAAAACTTTCAAAGAAGACCACGGCTAGATCGGATGCTTTCGGCTTAGGTGTAACCGGATTGTCCTTGATCCATTTGGCTACTAAAGCGGGGTGAGTTTTTTCCCAATCTTCCACATACTTTGTGTTTTTCGGATCGGCATTCACCCAGGCCTGGGCAAGGGAGTTGTGCAGATCCGCCCATTGGGCCACGATCTGCGGTTTGCCTTGATACACATCTTTCCCAAACCAGTTTTCAACGTCCGGCGCAACAGCTTGGCCAGCCCTGGGACCGCTTTTATACATCGCGATCGGACCAATCACTCGGGCAACGCGGTCACGGAGCGCATAATTTGATGGCGCAAGGGTAGATGACGCCGAAGCAGAAGCATCGAAGGATGCCGCTGAAGGGCGGGGCTGAAAGTATTCATCTTTAGTAAACGGCTGCGCAATGAGCCGAGATCCAACCACTTTCCCGTCCGGGCCTTTCAACATGCTGCCATTAGCCTGGAAAGGGAAAAATATCTGCCCGACCGCCCATAATCCCAGCGGATAAATGATGCAGCAAATAACTACTGAAACCAGCAAAAGCAAAAAACTTTTTGTAAAATACTTTATCATGATTATTTCTCCTTGTTTTTAAGATCAACTGATCAAGTGGGTACCCACCATGAAAAGGTCAATCAGTTTGATGCCGATAAACGGGATAATTATTCCTCCCAATCCCCAAATCAGCAGATTTCTGCGCAAAAGAGCATCGGCGCCCAGCGGCCGATATGATATACCCTTTAACGCGATGGGAATGAGCGCGGGAATTATCAGCGCATTGAAGATCACCGCCGAGAGGATAGCCGAGGTTGGTGAATGCAGATGCATGATGTCAATTATCCTCAGCCACGGAAGAGTTCCTGCAAAAAGCGCCGGAATGATCGCAAAATACTTGGCCACGTCGTTAGCTATCGAAAAAGTCGTTAACGACCCCCGCGTCATCAGGAGCTGCTTCCCTACTTCCACTACTTCGATCAGCTTAGTCGGATCGCTGTCCAGATCGACCATATTGGCTGCTTCTTTGGCTGCCTGTGTCCCGGCATTCATGGCCAAAGCAACATCTGCCTGGGCCAGAGCGGGAGCATCATTTGTTCCGTCACCCATCATGGCCACCAATTTGCCTTCATTTTGTTCCTTACGGATGTAGGCAAGCTTGGACTCCGGCGTAACCTCAGCGAGAAAATCATCTACCCCAGCCTGCTTGGCAATAGTTTCAGCAGTGAGAGGGTTATCTCCCGTTATCATGACTGTCCTGAGGCCCATTCTTCTGAGTCGCTCAAAGCGTTCCTGCATGTTAGGTTTTAGAATATCCTCGAGCGCGACAACACCGGCAATGTGAGCGTCATCAGCAACAACAAGAGGCGTTGCACCTTTGTGTGCAACACCGTTAACCACTGTGTTTAGTTCTTCCGGAACGCTGCCGCCATTGTCTGTGACAAACTTGACTATAGCATCTGGCGCCCCTTTTCGAATACGGCGCCCATCAGGAAGATCGACTCCGCTCATACGAGTTTGTGCGGTAAATGGAATGAACTGTGTATTCTCAACAAAATCAACTGCTCTGTTGTTTTGAGTTATAAACAACTCGATGATGCTTTTACCCTCCGGTGTTTCGTCGGCAGCAGATGCCTGCGCAGCCAGATTGCCTACAGAGGATGCCGAATATTCCCCGATGGGCAGGAATGTCGTCGCTTTCCGGTTCCCGATTGTTATAGTGCCGGTTTTATCAAGCATGACCACATCAATGTCTCCGGCCAATTCTACAGCTTTACCGCTCTTGGCGATAATATTGGCCTGCAAAGCACGATCCATACCGGCAATTCCAATGGCGGAAAGCAAGGCGCCGATAGTCGTTGGTATGAGGCAGACAATGAGAGCAACAAGAGTGGGAACATCCGTGCCGAGACTCTTCAATGGTTCCTGAATTCCCAGATAGCTCTTCATGTATTGTTCAGCATTCCAGGCCATGGACCAGATGGGAACCACGACGATCAGAAAGACCAGCGTAAAGGCCGAAAGCACAAGTGTCAGGGCTATTTCATTAGGGGTCCGCTGACGAATCGCGCCTTCCACCAGAGCAATCATCCGGTCGAGAAACGAGTCTCCGGCGCCGCTGGTTATCCGGACTACGATCCGGTCAGACAAAACAGTGGTGCCGCCGGTCACGCCGGAGCGATCGCTCCCCGCGGCTCGAATGACCGGTGCTGATTCGCCGGTGATAGCGGATTCGTTGACAGAGGCGATCCCTTCTATGATTTCTCCGTCGCCGGGAATTGTTTGCCCTGCCTCCACAACAACCAGATCACCGGGTTTTAAATCCGTAGAGGAAACTTCATCGATTGTTTTTGCGGAATTCAGGCGATAGGCCACCGTGTCAAAACGCGCTTTTCTAAGTGAATCCGCCTGGGCTTTACCGCGGGCTTCTGCAAGGGCAGTGGCAAAATTTGCAAACAAGACTGTCAGAAAAAGCCAGACATCGACTGTTATAAAATAGCTTACCGGAACCTCGCTCACGTTCTTGCTCAGTAGGGCCTGAATAATATATAAAAAGGTAAGGATAGTGCCGACCTCTACCACGAACATTACGGGATTATTCCACTGAATGTCCGGCCGCAACATAACGAATGCCTGTTTTAAAGCTGCAAATGATGTTTCCTTGTCCAGCAGTTTCCTATGTTTAAACCTGCGTTGAGACTGCGGCCGCTTTGGACTCTGCTGTCCGTCGCGGACGGCATCTATCGCATGAGATATTGTAGCCATATCAAACTCCTTTAAAATTTACTCTATCAAGAATTAAATGTTTTCCTTAAATAATCGTAATACTTTCCTGTCATCCGCCGAAGGGCATGGGGCCAAGGTGTTCCGCCACCGGACCAAGCACGGCAACCGGCAGGAAAAGCAGCGCCCCGACGATAAGAACCGTCCCAAGCAGGAGAAAACCGAAAGTTATGCTGTCATCGCGCAGTGTTCCCAGACCAGCCGGACTAGCTTTCTTGGCGCCAAGATACGCCGCCATGGCAATTGGCGCTATAATCGGCAGATAACGGGCAAAGAGCATCACCAGTCCCGTGGCAATATCCCAGGGGATGGCCATCGGTGCAGGATTGGTATTATTGGCAAACCCATAAACCACGCCCAATCCGTCGAAAGCCGCGCCATTATTAGCGGAGGCTGAAGAGAACTGAAAAAGCATCTGGGAAAATCCATGCGCGCCGGGATTGCTGACTGCCTGCAGCCCCCAACTCATCGCGGCGAAGAGACCGGTGGGCAGGAGAATCATTGTCGGATGGACCAGGAGAGCGATCACTGCCAGTTTAACCTCGCGGGCTCCGATTTTTCTGCCCAGATATTCGGGCGTCCGCCCCACCATCATACCGGCAAGAAAGATCCCGATGATCAGATAAAGCAGCATGTTGATCATCCCGACGCCTTTGCCTCCAAATAAGCAGTTGAGCCACATACCCACCATAGGAGAAAGGGCGGCAAGTGGATTGAGGCTGTCCATTTCTGCGTTCACCGAGCCGCATGTAACGTCAGTTGTTATTGCCGCGTAAGTGGCGCCGGCCGAAGTCCCGAAGCGCATCTCTTTTCCCTCAAGGTTCCCCAAATGCTGGTCAACCGGCAGGCCTGTTACGGCGGGAATGTTCACCGCCTGAGTTCCACCCGGCGCTTTCGCATTGGGGATTTGATATGTTCGAGCAATACGATGAGCCGTTAACCCCGGATTCGGCTTCAATGTATCAAAACAGATCGACCAGATAATCGTGCCGACCATCAACGTTATCATTACTGAGAAAATAACCCAGGAATGCCGCGGCCTGCCAAGCATTCTGCCGTACATCAGCACGAGACCGAACGGAAAGATCATCATGGCCAATGTATTAAAAAAGTTCGACAAGCCGGTAGGATTCTCATAGGGGTGCGCGGCATTCATGCCAAAAAATCCGCCCCCGTTAGTGCCGAGCATCTTGATTGATTCAAGAGCCGCAACCGGCCCGACCACGATAGTTTGCTGCTTTGGTTCTCCCTTGTCCGTGGTTCCCATAGCTGATATCTCAAGCGTCGAGATTTGGTGAGAACTTTTGAATGTCATGGGGCTTCCCTGCTGCAGGAAAATTAAGCCGAAGATCAGGGCAGCCGGCACGAACATGTATACCACCACCCGCCACATATCCACGAAGTAGTTGCCTAGTGAAGACTTCCCCTGAAAAGCCCTAATGATTGCGGTCAACGCACAGAGGCCGACTGAAGCCGATAGAAACATATTAGCAATGCAGAAGAATATCTGACTGAAATTCGACAGGTGGACATCCCCGGCATAGTGCTGGAGATTGGTATTCGTCATAAACGAAACCACGCTGTGAAAAATGGCGGAAGGAAACAGCATACCTTTACCATCAGGGTTCAGCGGCATCCAAGGTTGCAGCATCAGCACCAGATAACCGAAGACAAACAGCAACATATTGAAAAGAAGCAGCGAACCTGTATACTGCTTCCAGTTCTGTGGACCGCTGTCCAGGTGTTTTTCAAACCAGCCCAGTATCGGCAGAGGCTTATATTTTCCGTCCATGATCCACGCCATGTAACGGCTTAAAGGAATCGCAACAATCGTCGCCGTGACGAGCAACGCCAGTGGAAGAAACCACGTCTTTACAAACATTTTCTTAACTCCTTTCAGTTCAATACTTCAGTATCTCTATTGTCCCCGCTCAAAACCATTCTGGTCTCACGAGGGTAACAATAAGATAAACAAACAAGAAAACCACTACAACTACAGTCAGATAAATCATTGACTCCTCCTCACATTAAATTTTTTCGCATGCTTTCAAAAACAGAAAGCAGAGTCCCATTGACAAAAGACCCAGGAAAAACATCACCAAAAGCCAGATTGCAAGGTTCATTTTAAAACATCTCCTTCATCTTTTAGCATTTCATATTTTAAATTTACCCCCTGCAAAAAAGACGCGCGTCCCGCTGCAGGGGCTCCATTTACAACTATATATTTTATTCATTCATTTTGCTTTTATCCTGGTCTGATTCCCAATTTTTAATCGCACTCAGCACATCATCAGCGGTTGAAGCAATCCGCAGGTTTTTCATGAGTTGACGATCACGAAACGCCTTGCTGACAAAAGCCAGAATCTGGATCATATCATTGGGGCGGGACGCAGGCGAAAGAATAAAGAATACAGACTCAATGGGTTTTTCAGTTGCAACATCTGCAATCCCTTTCCTGGTTAGCCCGACAGCCACATAGGACTTTGCAAGTCCTTCAAGTCTCGCATGTGGAAAAGCAACTCCTTCATTAAGAAACGTGGAGCCTTGCTTTTCTCTTTCCTGTACGGCATCAAGGATCAGCGCCGGCGATAAAATTTTGATCTCATCCCAAATCAAGCCTGCCAGTTCACACAGCAATTCTTCCTTTGAAAGCGGTTTATTCCAGATGATAATGCTTTCCCTGGAAATAACATGGCTTAAGCTCAATTCTTTTAAACCGTCCGAAGCTGGTGGAATTTTCTCCATCTCCTGTTTTATTGAAGAAGAGGTCTGAGTTGTAATAACGGATGGCTGCTCTTCATGTGATGTGTTTAAAACAACAATATTGATGCCGCGGGAATCATCGATCAATTGATCCACAACAGTACGGCGTCCTATCAATATTTGCCAGAAAGGCAATTTGCGGGGACTGCCGATTACAATGTGTCCCACGCGGTATTCCTTTGCCACTTGTAAAATTGTCCCGGCAATATCCTCGCCTTTAAAAGTGAAAACAACTGCACCCAGTTGCTTGGCCAGTGTAAGGGTATCGGAGAGTATGCGTTGCGTTGCGGCTTCAATCGCTGTCGGCTCCTCCGAAGGCGTCTGAACGTAAACGGCATACCAGTTTCTGTTGAGTCTTCCCGCAAGGCGCGAGGCATAACGCAAAAGTTTTTCACTATTGGGACCCCGGGAACTTAAACAAACCATCACCTGATCGGGCGTAGCGGATATTTCTTCCTGGAGGCGATCACGGTACCGCAAATCAATGTGCGCTGCCATTTCCCGCAGAGCAAGCTCCCGAAGCTGATCGAGATTGGTTTTCTTGAAAAAATTCTGCAGGGCTGTGGCAATGCGTTCCTTGGGGTATATTTTCCCTTCCTTGAGCCTCTCCTGGAGATCCTGATAAGTCAGATCAACATTAACCAGTTGATCCGCTTCAGCAAGAACGCAATCGGGAATCCTCTCCCGCACCTTAACGCCTGTTGCCTGTTCCACGACATCGTTAAGGCTTTCTAAATGCTGAATGTTGAGCGTGCTGATTACATGGATGCCAGCATCCAGAATTTCCTGCACATCTTCATAGCGCTTGGCGTTGCGGCTTCCCGGGACATTGGTATGCGCCAATTCGTCAACCAGGACTATTTGCGGTTTACGCGCCAGAATAGCATCGACATCCATTTCCTCCAGAACAACTCCGCGATACTCAATCCGCCGGCGAGGAACCACTTCCAGCCCCTCCACCAATTTTGCCGTATCGGCGCGGCCATGTGTTTCTACCAGACCGACTACGGCATCGATACCTTCCTTATTTAATCGGTGCGCTTCCTGGAGCATTTCATATGTTTTTCCGACACCCGCAACATAGCCCAGATATATTTTTAATTTACCACGCTGACTGCGCTTGATCATTTTCAAGAATGCGTCGGCTCTATCTTCACTCATAATTCCTCTTCGGCCTCATTCATTTTTCTTATCCATATCCAGATTAAGGAGCAAAACATAACCGGCATCATAAAAGTTCTTTTGCCAGCCAATACGCCTGCTATTAATTTACCAGGCCCAAAAGCCGGAATTATTAAAATTGCAAAAAAACAATACGAGGCACAACCAATCGTTTAATGTCATATAAACCTCCATAGATTTTAAAACACATCAAAGGAAAGCTAGACGATCATATACGACAAGTAGTGATCCGCGCCGGATAGAGACCGGGATTTAAATTTGGTTTTGTCTTTTTATGGAAATGACAGGACGAAATAAAGACAACTTGAAAATTGGCAGTCGATGAAATGAGTTCTTCGCCAACGTCCGGTAACAAAAGTAGCAATAGCGATAATAGAAGAATAAACATCTTCTGTGTTCCTCCCAAATGCCGACGAGGTTAGCTGACGGGCTTGGACATGGAAGTGTCCTATTCCTAAGAAATTCGCCCCAAAATACCGGTTCCCCCGTATCTATCTTTGAATAGATTTAGGCGTCGTTAAAATATTGCCGTGCTAACTATGCCCTTTTATAAAAGTTGTCAAGAGTTTTTTGCTAAACATTATTGTATGGCTGCAACGACAATTATGACGTTGCTGATCATTTTTTATTACTCTTTTGTATTAATATACAGGATGCTATCAGGCGCCACTTTTCTTCTTTTCGTCGATATCGTCGGGATACATCATCGCATCCTGCCCTCTCTCGCGAGTACGGATACGGATTACCTCATCAACGGGATAGATAAAGATAATTCCATCTCCAGGTTCGCCGGTTCTGGCGGAATTGAGAATGGCTTCTATCGTATTCTCAAGATTATTTTCGCTCAGGATGATATTAATCTGTATTTTGGTCAACATGTCCACCTGATAGGAGCCCGCACGACCCACCAGGCTAATGCCGCCTTGTCGTCCATGTCCACGAATCTCAATCATATTCATTCCGACAATACCGATTTTCTTTAGAGCTTCTCTGACATCGTTGACCTTATCTTCACGAATGATGGCTTCGATCTTTTTTAGCATAGTTTGTTTCTCCCTGTAAAATTATTTCACTTTGCTTTACGAATACGACCTTTCTCCGTGGGAAGTTATATCCAAACCTATTTCCTCTTCTATTGGGGTTACCCGCAAGCCAATGCTCCAATTCAGCAGCTTGGCAAGAACATAGGTTCCACCGAAACTGAAACAAATGGTAACCACTACCGCTATAATCTGGATACTGAGTTGATTTGGATTACCTAAAAACATACCGTTAGCGCCGCTGCTATTGACGGCAACTGTGGCAAATAAGCCTGTGGCGATCATGCCCCAGGTGCTGGCCATGCCATGACATGCCCATACATCCAGAGACTCATCCAAATTTCGTTTAGCGCGCATACGCATAGAATAGTAAGATATAGGCGCCGCCACTGCTCCGATAAACATGGCTGTCAGAGGGGTCACAAAGCCTGAAGCAGGAGTGACTGCAGCCAAACCTACTACCATACCCGTGGCAATGCCCAGGGTGCTTGGACGGCCATCCAGCCAGGAAAGCATCATCCAGACAAGTCCTGCCATTGCCGCGGAAGTGTTGGTGGTTATCAGGGCGTTGACCGCGACACCATTGGCGGCCAGTGCGCTGCCGGCATTAAAGCCGAACCAGCCTACCCACAGTAGTCCTGCTCCCAACACCGTCAGAGGGATATTGTTCGGCTCCATGGGAGATTTGCCGAATCCTTTTCGCGGTCCGATAACCATTGCGAAGGCCAAAGCGGAAAATCCGGCTGCAATATGAACCACCGTACCACCGGCAAAGTCGAGAACCCCCATTTCTTTCAGCCATCCACCCTGCCCCCATACCCAGTGACACAGGGGATCATATATCAGAGTTGCCCAAAGCAAGCCAAACAGGAGAAAAGCCTTAAACTTAATTCTTTCCACAAAGGCGCCGGTAATGAGTGCAGGCGTAATTACAGCGAACATCATTTGAAAGGCTGCGAAAAGCGCTTGAGGTATTGTTTGGCTATAGGCTCCATTGGGCAGAGCATCTACGCCGATAAAACCTAAATAGTTAAGACCGCCTATTAGTCCTTTGATGTCAGCGCCGAAAGAAAGTGAATAACCGTAAAGGACCCATTGAACGCTGATAAGGGCCATAAAGACAAAACTTAAGGTTAAAGTGGAAAGAAGATTCTTTTTGCGAACCATTCCGCCATAGAAAAGCGCCAGGGCCGGCGTCATTAGCAGAACGAGGGAACAACAAACAAGAACCCAAGCTGTATCGCCCGAATTCATATAAAGACCTCCTGTACATATTTGTTGAAATAGATAACAGCAATTAAAGTGCCACAAATGTGTCACATAAGTGAAAAAATGTATATATATATGTTATTATTAGTATTTATATGGTAAAAGTGTTAAAAATAGAAATAAATAATTAAACAAATATGTTCTACTTAAGATATAGTTGTGACAAGAATGCACTTTTAAAGTTGAAAATGTTTGAAGTTATCCGCATGCGCTCGAGTCCAAATTTAAAACAGCATTTAAAAGAAAACATGTCTTTCACCATCATTTTGTTTCACGAAATCATGCCAGACAGAGTATCTTTTTACATATTGAGCAATTTTACAATCGGAAGGGTATCCATTCTGCTCTTGGATACAGAACGCACGGTGAGATGGGAAAATTTAAACTTGTAGCACAACGACCTGCCTAGTAAACGGGGTCAAGTCCAAAGTCAGGCGCAAAGGATCCGTAGAATAAAAAAGTTAGGTGAAAAAAGGTGAAATGTTGAAGTACCACCTTAATCATTTTCAGCGCTAATATCTGTTCAAAGAAAATGCTTGATATCTTTTTAGGAGGAGGAAAAAAATAATTCGTTTTCGATGCTTTTTATATCACCTGTAGCGAGTAGCCGCAGTGCTAGCGCCTCGGCCTGCGCCACATCGATCCCGCTGATTATTTTCTGGTTTTCCGCCAGGTATATGGGATTCATGCTCAGAGTACGTATACCGCATCCGATCAGGAATTGCAGGTAACCGGCCCGATTAGCCATATCACCGCAAATTGATACATCCTTCCCTGCGGCTGTGGCGGCATCGGCAACCCGTTTGATCGCCCGCAGAACCGCCGGATGATGGGGGATGTAATACTCTGCCACTTCTTCGTTCGTACGATCGACGGCCAGCATGTATTGAACAAGGTCGTTAGTCCCGATGGAAAAGAAATCTACAACCCGTGCGAATTCCTCGATGATTTCAATCACCGCAGGGACTTCGACCATCATGCCGATTTTCGGCTGGTTGTTAAAAACGCTACCCGGTTTTTCAAGCTCTGCCACGCACTCCATCACGATGTCTCTTGCCTGCAGAAACTCCTCCAGAGAGAAGATCATGGGAAACATGATCTTCAGATCGCAGTCGAAGCCCGCGCGTAGAATAGCCCTAACCTGTTGGGTAAAGATATCTTCATGCTTTAATGAAAATCGGATGGAGCGCAGGCCTAAAAAGGAATTGTCTTTATTCACCGGTTCCCAGTATGCGGGCATTTTATCGCCGCCAATATCAAGTGTGCGGAACGTGACATCCTTGGACGGAGAACCCTCGACAAGTTTCCTGTAAATGAAAAACTGCTCTTCTTCGGCAGGAAAATTCTTTCGTATAATGAACGGGAACTCGGAACGGTACAACCCGACACCGTCGCAGGACAGCTCTCTTAGCAGCTCCAGGTCTTTCAATAAATTGACGTTCGCCATCAGCTTAATGCGTACCCCGTCTTTTGTTTCGGTGAACTGTTTCATAACGGACGGCGCTTTTACCGCCATTTGTTCATCGATACGATCTTTAAATTCCTGTAATATATCCTTGACCGGGTTGATGAAAATATTGCCGATCTCTGCATCGATGAGGATGCGATCGCCGTCAGAAATATTGCCGGCCAGAGGATCATTTACGATGACCATGGGTATCTGCAAAGAGCGGGCAAGGATGGAGACATGCGAGGTGACTCCGCCGCTCAAAAGTACGATACCCTTCACCCCTTCCGAAGAAAGTTTTAACAGGTCGGACGGATACATGTCCGTCGCGACCATTATCCGACGATATACCGATGGCAACTTTGCCTCTTTTCCGGCAAGATTCCTGATGAGCCGCATTACCAGGTCCTCGATGTCGTGCACCTTCTCTCTCAAATAAGGATCGGAACTTGCCGAAAGCAGGGCAATATATTTCTGACCCGCGGCAATCACTGCATCGGGCGCGTTTTTTCCCTTTTGCACCGGCACAGTCATCGCCGCAATAAAACTCTTGTCCTTCAATATGAGCAGATGCGCGTTGAAAATCATGGAGGCGGCATCACTGAGTTTGTCCTCCACTGCCTTTTGCAATGCAGCAAGTTCTTTTTCCGTTTTCTTAAGCGCTTTTTGCAGATCAACCAGACCATACTTTTTCCCGAAGGTATGCCCTGCTATCTCATGGAACCGCTCAGTGCCGATCGCAAGCGTTGCTTTCGCGTAAGCATAACCCCGTGACGCCGCCTTGCCTTTCAGGAAAACGCCCTCAAGTTGTTCTTTTTTTCCACGGGGCGTCTCACGCGGCGTTGCACCTTGCAGAGAAATGATCATCTTAATATTCTCAAGCACTGAGGCAAGCTGGGACGCTACGATCTGCAGAGCCTTGATGTCGCTGTTCTCAAAACTGTTGTTTTCCTGCCGTTGCAGCATCATAACGCCCACAGGGGTTTCGCCGCTAACAATTGGCACAGAAAGAAATGATTTATATCGCTCTTCCCCTGTGCCCCTAAAATAGCGGAAATTAGAATGAGTAAAACCGTCAGATAAACAGACCGGTTCGTTTTTCTCAAAAACCGCGCCGGCAATACCCTCGCCGGGCTTAAGTCTTATTTTACCGATGATCTGCGGCTTGAATCCGGTATTTGCCCGCAGCACCAACTCGCGCTTAACATCATCATAAATATAAATGGAACAGACATCTGCTTGCATATGTCTGGCCACCATGATAACGATATTATTAAGCAGTTTTTCGATACTCGAACTGCCTTTAAACACCCAATCCAATTGGCCGATGTTAAGCAGTAAATTTAAGTGATCCATAATTGTACCTTTTCTATATTATTCAGCTGGTAATGTTTATTATATAATTTATCGTTGTCCGGTGCAAACAAATTGCGATCTTTGTTTAATGATGATCGTTCTTTGTCTCGGAAGTTTTAGTTTCAGGATGAACACATTACGCTGTGATGAGCATTTATCGGGGCAGGCAAACAGGCGACGATTCTAATTAATTGGCAGAAGGAGGATGAACCTAACAAAATAATCAGAACCGTCGCTGCCTGAGCTTGTTTCATAAAAAGCCGCTGCACTTCTAAGTATAAGAAATGCGGCAGCGGCATAACAAACATTACTTCTTAGAAAGTACAGCTTAAAGTTACTCCGCCGTAAATATCAGTGCTGTAGTTATCTGAATGAAAGTAACTATTCAAACTTCATTTCATTCGTTTTGGGTAAGTCTTATTCAGAATCCCGGGAGGTTACCCATCCTCCCGGGTGTAAAAAAGTTTAACAAGGATTATATTAGAAACTGAGGGTCAGTTTGTTGATAAGCATGTAGTCATCATCAACTTGGTTGCTTCCGCCGGTACCCTTGAAGTAATCACCGGTAAAGAGATAAGCGCCGCCCACCATATAAGACAGGTTGTCGGTGAGTTTGTAAGTAGCGGTGAGATCAACTTCCGTACCGTAGGTCCCGCCCGTAAAACCTGCAGGTTTCTTGTCGGCCTGCGCGTAGGATAATGACAGCAGAACATCCCACTTGGAAGTTGGTTTCATACCGGCTCTGCCCTGGAAAAACCAGGCGTTGGACATGGTGCTGTCAAAAACAGAGTTATTATTGCCATACAGGTATCCCGTCCAGTAGTACAAATCCGCGTTGAACAGAATCAGGCAGGGTTCCCAATCAACGCCGCCATTATTGATTCCACCTTCGATTTTATTGGGGGTATTGGGATCATCGCCGGAGAGATAAGCGAAAGTACCGCCGGCATAAAACATACCGAAGGTGGCGGTGGCATCAACAAAGAGACTCAGAGCGCCAACGGAAACATTTGTTGGGTTGATAACGTAACCTTCATATTTTTTCGCGTCGCCAAACCAGTACTCGGCTTCCGCCTGCAAATCGACGGGACCAATCTTGGCTTTGACATAGGGGTCTATCACGTATATGTTTGACAGGTAAGAACCGCATGCATTGCCTCTGCACGTTGCGTCACGATTCCACAGAAAAAGAGCCCCGGCTTCACCATTCTTGAAGTTGTAAATACCGGCAATTCTATATGAATCCAAGTCTCTGTCGGTCTTTGTTGCATTGAGTCTGTTAAGCCAGTACCAGGAGTCTGAACTGACAGCGCTATAGCTGTTGTCTACTTCTTTGGCATAACCCAGGATGCCGGTAAAAGGTCCTTTCTGTAGATAATACTGAATCTGGCCAGCGGTAGGGCCGGTACTATTATCGGCGAAAACTGTCCCGAATGTGTAATCCTCCATATAACCAACCTTAAACAAACCGATGGGCGAAGTATAATCAACATGAACCTGTCTGAAGGATATATTTTCAGCTTCCGCCAATGTTCCCGGACCGTTTGGATCCGAAACGCCTAAATTTGCTCTCGCCCCGCCCCAGATTCTTTCCATCGCGTCGAATTGAGTTACCAGTTTCAGGCTGGGGGATATGATAAAATCCGCTCCCACGCGCAAATCCTGAAAGAAAAAGGCTGTGCTGGGATTCGGAGAACCGGAATCATCAGCTAAACTGATTTTGTTTAAATACAATCCGCCGACATTGTAATCGGCGCCGACTTTGACGTCAACCGCGAAGGCTGACATACTGAAGACCGTAACCATCCCCAATGATAACAAAACTAACCAAAATCTCTTCATTCTTTTCTCCTTTTTCAATAAAAGTTAATATTTTCGCCTTTAAAAAACGGGCATTTTCTAAAAACGACTAATTCGCTTCTTGTTTAGCGTGTACATAATTTTCCATAGATTGCCCAAGCGGATATAGGCACTCAACTTTTTTATAATCATTTTCATTTGACAAAATTATCCTTTAGTTGTTCACAATCAATCCCGTATTTATGAACTTTATATGTCAGAATGCGTTTTGTTGTTCCCAGCAACATGGCAGCAGCTGACTGATTGCCCCTGGTTTTCATCAGCGCCTGAAAAATCATCGTTCTTTCACAGTCGGACACACAGCGCTCCAATATGTTTTCTTTGCTTTCGTATTTTACAGTTTCCATAAGATTACCCCACTTGATCATTACACGGCGTTTTCGCCCCGTTCACCGGTGCGGACCCGCATGGCGTCATCCACCGGATGGACGAATATTTTCCCGTCCCCGATTTCACCGGTATAAGCCGCCTTGCGAATCGCGTTGACGATGGCATCTGTTTCATTTTCCTTTACAATAACCTCCAGTCTTGCCTTGGTAACCATGTCCACCTTATAGGTATTACCGCGAACCTGTAGTTTCAGGCCTTCCTGATTACCGTGGCCTTCGATCTCTGAAATCATCACGCCCGGATGGCCGATCTTTTTCAACGCGGCAAACACGCCCCCGACCTTATCAGGCCTTATTATAGCTTCTATTCTTTTCATCACGATTCTCCTTTGTCTCATTTTTAGTATTATAGTGTTATTCGATTAGAGGGCATAAACCCCTTTTTCACCTGTGCGGACTCTCATGGCATCTTGAGCATCGAGCACAAAGATCTTGCCGTCTCCCACATTACCAGTGAAAAGTGCATCGCGCATGACATCCATAACACCTGGGACATCCCAATCATTCACCACAAGATCGACCCTAACCTTGGGTATGAAGGAAATCCTGTCGTTGATAGGCTCCGCATCTTTGTCCATTTGACCTTTTTGCCTGCCGAATCCCTTGATCTTGGTCACGGTCATTCCCAGAATGAATTCTTCATCTTTCAGGATATCCACCAAGACATTCAGCATATCAGGACGAATCATGGCGGAAATCATTTTCATGCTGTATGACCGCTTCACGTTCGAAATAGCCACGTATGCGAGGCTGATCAGCGCCCAGGCTCCGGCGATGAGGAAACAAATATCTACTTCGGCCCTGGAATCGGCATTGCCTATGGAGTACAGATAAACGATGGCAATAACCATAATCACATTGCCGATGACACCCAGCACTGGAATAAGGCCGTGCTTGAGAATGCTGAAATCTTCTCTTTTTTTGAAGGCGATGATGGTCCACACGCAGGTTAGGCCGTAAAGCACGAAGGTTCCAAAGTTGGAAGCCAGTGTGATACCGGTCAGTCCTACTACCGACCGCACACCGATTGCCGCGATGACTGAAGAAACGATAACCATGGCGCCAATAGCCACATGCGGAGTGCTGAATTTCTGATGGATAAAGCCCATCATCTTCGGCAGTTCCCGACCGCCGGCCATACCCGCGCTTACACGGATGGCTGTATTCATGCAGCTCAGGGTCGTGCCAATGATTGCGATAACTACTGTAACCGCCATGGTGATCATCAGGCCAAATCCTATGCCGGGGAGCACATTGTTGCCTATAAGCACTGCCAGATCGCCGATGGGCGCTGAAGAAGCGGCCGCGGCGGCCATTCCTGTAGTAAGCGTCTTCCCGCTTCCGTTTATCAGTTTTTCACTGATCATGGTGCCTGCGGCAAAATATTCGATCAGATAGGCAAACAAACCCTGAACAATCAGAGAAATGATGATAGCCTTCGGAATATTCTTCGACGGTTCTTTGGTTTCGGCAGCCAGAGCCGTGCAGCTCTCAAAACCGACCAATATAAGGATGGCAAGGGTGGATTGGACAAGGACACCGTTGAGCGAATGCGGCATGATGATATCCCATCCGCTGCTGAATGCCCATGTAGTGGCCCCCTGCGGGTTTCCTAGCCGGTAAAAGATAGCCAGACCGCTGAAAATAACGAGAGTAACAAGCTGTATTATATTGATCCAGATGGAGGTCATGGTGGACCCGGTCACGCCTCGGTAGGCAATATATCCGATGACTACTGCAATGATAACCGCAATAACCGTCAGGGAAATATTGGATAAGGTTCCGCCGGAGAATTGGGTATAGATGTATCCTATCATTGTGGCGAACATGGCCACCATGACACCCGGATAAACCCAATAGAACAAATGCGCGGCCCAGCCCGTAGCCAGTTTGGAGAGGCGGGCCATCGAATTGGGAGCCGCCCTTTTTGTTCCTGAATTGTCGAGGAAAGCCTTTTCCGCAAAATAAGTAACGCTGGCAAAGCCCGCCTCCGGATAAATCTTCGCCAACTGCGAATAGGAAAGGGCTGTGAGAAAGCAAATAATCAAGGCAACCACGATTCCCGCCCAGATATCGCTTGCCACCGATGCCCCGCTTGGAGCGGTAGCGGCAGCCTGCATTTGATAAGTAATCCATAAAAATGCTCCGGGTGCGATCAGTGCCATGGCATTCATGGTCGCACCCATCAAACCAATCGTAGGTTTGACTAGTGGGGAGCTTTTTGCTTCTGTCATCTTTTCTTTCATACCTTACCTCCTTTTTACGAATAAACTATTTTCCGTTTATCCTTTCCAATTACGATTTCGATCTATGATTTATGATAAGGCATATAGTGTGCCAAACCCGGTAACGAATAGTTTTGATAGGCATTAAGATAAATGAAAATAGGTAGTTAAAAATATAATGAGTTGATGATGATAGCTTTGGATGTAGATATCGGGGAATATTATTAGCGTTAATAAAAGACAAAAATGAATTAAAATATATATCATTAATCATTCTTATCCGAATTAGTATAAGATTATGAAGATGAATATTGTATGATTTCAGCTTGGTAAGAGATTTACATTATGCGGGGCTACCAAAAGGTAGTAAAATAGACGCTCCCTACATAGATGTAGGATTGCCTTTTAGAGAATTTATATCGATGCCGTATTTCGCAATCCTTAATCCCATTGTCCTTTCGGTCATGCCGAGAGCGCGGGCCGCCTTGGCCATATTTCCGTTAGAACGTCTGAGTTCTTCAAGGAGAAGTTCTATTTCTATGGATGCCAATGTTTCGTTTAGTTTTCCCCTAAGATTTCTATGGGAGCCGATACCGTTCTGCTTAATGCTGAGCGGCAAATGATGACTGTGAATGATCCCGTCCGTGCATAAAATGATCGCTCTCTCGATGCAATTTTCCAACTCCCGCACATTGCCGGGCCAGTGATGATTCATCAGCAGTTCAACAGCCGGGGCGGAGATGCCGGAAATGTTTTTGCTGAATTCCCTGCTGTACTTTTCGGTAAAATAATCAGCCAACAAAATGATGTCCGTTTTGCGCTCCCGCAGCGGCGGCACAACGATGGGAAAAGCATTCAGGCGATAATAAAGATCTTCCCGGAACTTTCCTTCCTGGATCAGTTTTTCCAGGTTCCGGTTGGTCGCCGCAATAATTCTGACTTCCGCTTTAATGGTCGCGTTTCCGCCTACGCGTTCAAAAGTCTTTTCCTGAAGAACCCTTAATAATTTCGCCTGCAACGCAAGCGACAGTTCTCCGATTTCATCGAGGAAGATGGTTCCACCTTCCGCCATTTCAAAGCGGCCTTTATGCAAAGACGTGGCGCCGGTGAAGGCTCCTTTCTCATGTCCGAAAAGTTCGCTTTCAATGAGATTCTCCGGCAGAGCCGCGCAATTGACCTCTATGTAGGGATTGTTCACGCGGCTGGAATTATAGTGAATGGCATGAGCGACCCTTTCTTTTCCGACTCCGCTCTCCCCGAGGATGAGCACGGTTGTGTTTGTGCGGCTGACTTTATCGATGAGGGCGAAGATCTCGAGCATGCTTTTTGAGTTGCCGATAATCGTTTTCTTCCCGTACTTGATTTTCAGTTCATCATGGAGGCGCTGGTTTTCTTCCCTGACTTTTTCCAGTTCTTCCTGAACCAATTGACGAAGACGCACGGCCTGGGATATGCTTGAGGCTATGATCGTGAGCAGACGCACATCATCCGCGAAGGAAACATTCTCATCAAAAGGCCGGTCTAAAGAAAGCGCGCCTATTACTTCGTTGCCGATTTTAATGGGTACGCAAATGAAAGTAACATCGCTCTTATCGATATTCCTTCTTGCGCCCGTTCTGTCTAAAAAGCGGGGTTCTTCGGAAATACGGGGAATGATCGCCAGACGGCCCGTGTCTATGACCTGACCAGTAATCCCTTCTCCAAGACGGTATTTCCCCTTTGCCTGTTCTTCCGGCAGCAGACCATAGGCCTCTTCAATAAATATTTCCCCTCTGCTTCTGTTAAGAATAGTCAGGGTGCCGCGAAGCATTTCCATATTATCCGCCATCATCTGGAGAATCGGTTTCAGCACCGCATTAAGGTCCAGCGCTTCACTGAGTTTTTTACTTATCTCAAAAAGAAGAGACAGCTCTTTTATTTCGCGGGATGCCCTGTAATCATGATCCATCATATAAGCATATCCAGTTAACCGGTTATTTTTCAGCGTTATCTATAATACAGTAATGGAGCTTATTTCATGAAAAGCCGCCGCACTTCTAAGTATAAGAAATGCGGCGGCGGCATAACAAACATTACCTCTTAGAAAGTACAACTTAAAGTTACTCCGCCATATAGATAGGTGCTGTTCCTTTGGGTGGGATCAACTCCCTCTAAACCTTTCGCTTTCATTTCGTATTTGGCATCGTCCGAAAGAGGGAAGACATAAGACAATATCGGCGTAACCGATAATGTCTTATAAACTGCTATGGGTAGGGAAACGGAAGCTGTTCCATCGTGGAAATTATTAAATTTATCCGTAGTGGCCACTGAGTTGCTGTCATATTTGGCGTATGTTGTTGCATCAGTTGATAACAGATAACTGGCCGAAGCTGCCAATTTTAAACTAACTACTTTGTTGAACTCAAAAGTATGGGAAACTCCCAGTAAAAAATACCACTCACGATAATGGTCAATATCCTTATAAGCTGTCAGGGTCGGCTGTAAAATGGTGTCCAATCCCAGATTCAAGAAGACTTCCTGAGCAGCAAGCGGCGCGGCTGCTCCGGCATAAGGCGCTCCCAGGGCATAGTAAATATAGCCGGGAGTTACCTGCAATATCCCAAATTTCCTGGAATAAGATAATGTATAATCTGTCTCCGTATATTGAGAAGCATATTGGGCATCACCAACCGAATAGGGCCTCGTATCCATATTCCCCCATACATTCAAAGAAAATCCTTTATAGCCTATTGTTACAGACGGTTCTATAACCACGCTGTCTCGGGTTTGCTCATACCCGCGCCATATATAGGCGCTCAATACGCTGAAATCTATCTCTCCTGTCACTTTGTCTTCATCCGGCTTTTGTTCAGCAGGTTGCTGTACTTGCGTCTGTGCAGGCTTTTGCTCCGGCGTCTGTGCAGGCTGCTGCACCGGCGGCTGGTCTTCGGCTTGGGAAATCACCGGAAAAACGGCAACCATCAGTAAAAGCAAAACCACGGTAATTATTTTATTGATATGGTTTTTCATAGCACTTAATTCTCCTTTGCATCTTCTAATTCCTCTTTGAATTGCTCACAGTCAATTCCATACTTATGAACTTTATATGTCAAAATACGTTTGGTTGTTCCTAACAACTCGGCTGCGGCTGACTGATTGCCTTTAGTTCTTGTCAGAGCATGAATGATAACTGTTTTTTCACAGTCAGATACACAACGTTCCAATACATTTTCTCCGTTGCATGGTTTGTCTTTATTCATAAGACAACCTCAGCCGATAGCTTTTTCACCGCGCTCGGCACTGCTGATGCGCACGCATTCGGCAAGATCAAGGACGAATATCTTGCCATCGCCGACAGAGCCGGTATGAGCGCCTTTGGTAATTGCCTTAATCGTCCGTTCAACAAAATCTTCATTTACGGCAATATCGAGTCTGACTTTAGTAAGCAGGCCGCCTGCTTCTTTCGCACCTCTGTATATCTCCGTATGGCCTTTTTGCCTGCCCTGCCCCAAAACACTGGTAACAGTCATCAAATTTACTCCCACGGCCTCCAGTTCTGTTTTAACCGCATCAAGTTTGTGCGGCTGGATAATAGCTATGATTAGTTTCATGATTATTTCCTCCTATTCAATCACGGTATAAGCGGCTTCGCTTTGCTGTGTTAAATCCAATCCAACGATTTCGTTCTTTTCTTCAACTCGCATTCCAATGATAGCATCAACAATTTTGTAAAGGATGTAAGTCATCACAACAGCAAAGACAACAGCGACAACCCACATGATGCACTGAACAAGCAATTGATGCGCATTGCCAAAAAGAAGTCCGTTGTTTCCGGTCGCATTAACAGCTTTCTCAGCAAAAATGCCTGTGGCGATGGTTCCGACTGTCCCTCCGACACCATGCACACCGAAGGTATCCAGCGAATCGTCATAACCGAGTTTTCCTTTAATGATAGCGACGGCAACATAGCAAACCATCGCGACAATGATGCCGATAAACATCGCATTCATCGGGTTGACAAAACCGCAGGCCGGGGTGATGGCGACGAGCCCGGCCACCGCACCGGTCGCGACACCCAGAACGGTCGGCGATCCATTGTGCCACCATTCAATGAGCGCCCAGGCTAATCCTGCGGCAGCGGTTGCTGTATTGGTTGTCACAAAAGCATTGCCGGCGATGCCGTCGGCAGCCAGAGCGCTGCCGGCATTGAACCCGAACCAACCGAACCATAAAAGGGCGGCGCCAAGCACAGTAAAAGGCAGATTATGCGGACGAATCGGCTTATGGTTGTAACCAACTCTTTTCCCAAGCACCACAGCCAGCACCAGAGCCGAAATACCGGAACTGACATGAACCACTATGCCGCCGGCATAATCGAGCGCGCCCAAAGATTTGATCCAGCCACCTGCTCCCCAGACCCAGTGCGCAAGAGGATCATAAACAAATGTTGCCCATAGAATAGTGAAAATCAAGAAAGCTGAAAATTTCACCCTTTCCGCGTAGGCGCCGATAATCAAAGCCGGAGTGATAACAGCGAACATCATTTGAAAGGCCATAAACACACTGTGGGGAATAGTCGCGGCATAATCCGGATTCGGCGTAGCCCCTACATGGTTCAGTCCTGCCCAGCTCAAATTACCGATTATTCCGTGAAAATCAGGTCCAAAGGCCAGAGAGTAACCGAATAATACCCATTGTATGCTGATTACGCATAAAATAATAAAACACTGCATTAAAATGGAAAGAACGTTTTTCCGGCGAACCAGCCCTCCATAAAAAAACGCCAATCCCGGCATCGTCATCAACAATACAAATGCCGTGGATACCAAAACCCACGCTGTATCTCCTGAATTCATAATTATTTCCTCCTTGAAAAAATTGTTTCTTTCATCGCTTAGTACCGCAAGGATAATGCCAAAAAAATATATTTTATGTAAGTATATGATATATCAAATATTTTATACGAATTCGGGCACATAGCCGAAGAAGATATTTTCTACATTTATGAAAAAGGAATATTTGTAATCGGACAAAAAAGTATTATTTTGAGAAGGCAGAAGAAGAATTGGTATGGGTCAATAGATTTTCATTTACACAAATAAAAAGCCCCTTGTCTAAACAGACAAGGGGCTTTAAGTTTATATACTTGGTTTTAACCCGCTTCGCATGGGATTGGCTCCATTATGCCGTGAATTCCGTAGGGGGTTACATGCCCATGCCGGGATATCCGCCACCGGGAGGCATACCGGGCATACCGCCGCCTGCGCCCTTCTCTTCGGGCTTATCGGCGATCATGCACTGAGTTGTAAGCAGTAAAGCTGCAACTGAGGCCGCATTCTGCAGTGCAAAACGGGTAACCTTGGTCGGATCAATAACACCGGCAGCGATCATGTCTTCATACACATCGGTGCGGGCGTTAAAACCAAAGGATCCCTTCTTCTCTTTTACTTTCTCGACTACAATGCTGCCTTCCAGGCCGGCATTACAGGCAATCATTTTAATCGGCTCTTCAATGGCTTTCTTTATAATATTGACGCCTATTTGCTCGTCGCCTTCCAAAGTCATTTTAGCCAGAATAGGAAGTGTCCGCAGATAAGCAACACCACCGCCGGGAACGATGCCTTCTTCAACAGCGGCGCGGGTGGCATGCAGCGCGTCTTCGACGCGGGCTTTCTTTTCCTTCATTTCTGTTTCGGTGGCTGCGCCGACTTTAATGACGGCAACACCGCCAACCAGTTTGGCCAGTCTTTCCTGAAGTTTCTCTTTATCATAATCGGACGTGGTCTCTTCTATCTGAGCGCGGATTTGTTTGACACGGCCTTCCAGATCAGCGCGCTTTCCGGCACCGTCAATAATTGTGGTGTTGTCTTTATCGATCGTGATCTTTTTGGCGCGTCCCAAATCTTCCAGTTTCACGCTTTCGAGCTTGTAACCCATGTCTTCGGAAATCATCTTGCCGCCGGTAAGAATGGCGATATCTTCGAGCATTGCCTTGCGGCGATCACCGAAACCGGGAGCCTTAACGGCTGCTACATGCAGGGTGCCGCGAATCTTGTTAACGACCAGAGTGGCCAGCGCTTCGCCTTCGATATCTTCGGCGATAATTAACAGCGGGCGGCTCATTTTGGCAATTTGTTCCAAAATAGGAAGCAGGTCTTTCATGCCGCTGATTTTCTTTTCGTAAATCAGAATTAAAACGTCTTCCAGAGCAACCAGCATCTTGTCGGCATTAGTAACAAAGTAAGGAGAGAGATAGCCGCGGTCAAACTGCATACCTTCGACGATTTCCAGTTCAGTCTCCAGGCCTTTTGCTTCTTCCACGGTAATGACGCCTTCTTTGCCGACTTTATCCATTGCGCCGGCAATAATGTTGCCGATGGTTTCATCGTTGTTGGCTGAAATGGTGCCGACCTGGGCGATTTCTTTCTGATCTTTGGTGGGTTTGCTCATCTTGCTGAGTTCTTTGACAACGGTTTCGACAGCTTTGTCTATACCGCGTTTAATATCCATGGGGTTGCTGCCTGCCGCAACTGCTTTAACGCCTTCGCGATAAATGGCCTGTGCCAGAAGGGTTGCTGTGGTCGTACCGTCACCGGCGACGTCGCTTGTTTTGCTGGCGACTTCTTTGACCATTTGAGCGCCCATATTTTCAAATTTATCTTCGAGTTCGATTTCTTTGGCTACAGTAACGCCGTCTTTAGTAACGGTGGGTGAACCATAACTTTTATCAATAATGACATTGCGGCCTTTGGGGCCGAGAGTTACTTTTACAGCGTCGGCCAGAGTGTTGACGCCCTTCAGCATAGATTTTCTTGCTTCTTCATCATAAAGAAGTATTTTTGCTCCCATTTTATATATTCCTCCTTAATAGTTTCTTATTTTTCAATAATGCCGAGAATATCGTCTTCTCTCATAATCAGGTATTCTTCACCGTCTATTTTAACTTCAGTGCCGCCGTATTTGCTGAAAAGGACTTTATCGCCCACGCTGACTTCAGGTTTTATAAGCTTGCCGTCATCGGCGACTTTGCCTTTGCCCACGGCAATAACTTTACCCTCAATAGGTTTTTCCTTGGCTGTATCGGGAATGATGATTCCCCTCTTCGTCTTTGTCTCCTCTTCCAAACGTTTTACAATGATTCTATCCTGTAAAGGTCTGATTTTCATATTATTTTCTCTCCTTTCCACTTTTTTTAAAATTGTATTATAGTTACTTATAGATGATCAAGTGGCGCTATATTATGCACTATTTCTCAGATGTCAAGGGATTGCGGACATTTTTATTTTTAAATTGAGCGGACTTTTATTCATTAAAATAAGTTTTCCAGCAATTCTTTTAGAGAACCTATTTTGCAAATTTCCATTTTCGCTATTTTCCCCAGCTGCGCCGCGTTAGTTTTCGGCACCAGGCAGCGGTTAAAACCCAAACGCGCCGCTTCCTTTATGCGCACATCCATTTGCGAAATAGCCCTGACTTCCCCGGCAAGTCCAACTTCTCCCAAAACAACCGTTCGCGCATCAATAGGCTTATCCAGAAAACTTGATGTCATGGCGGCAACTATACCCAAATCAACCGCCGGTTCTTCCACCCGGACACCGCCGGCTACATTGATAAAGATGTCCGAACCGCTTAAATGCAGACCGCAAATCTTATCCAGCACAGCCACCAGAAGAGAAACGCGGTTATAGTCCACACCAATAGCCGTGCGCCGGGGGGTTCCCAGATTTGTTGAACTCACCAAAGCCTGAATTTCCACTAAAATCGGCCTTGTGCCTTCAAGGCTGGGGACAACAACGGAACCGGCAACATTATACGGCCGCTCCGCCAGGAAAAAAGTAGAAGGATTGGGCACTTCCTTTAGCCCTTTATCCCGCATTTCAAAAACGCCTATCTCGTTGGTCGGGCCGAAACGGTTTTTTATGCTTCGGATGATCCTGTAGGCATGGCCGGAATCGCCTTCAAAATATAAAACTGTATCCACCATATGCTCAAGCACTTTGGGACCGGCAATAGAACCGTCCTTGGTTACATGACCTACCAAAAAAACAGGAATGCCATATTTTTTAGAAAAAAGAATCAGACGCGATGAAGCCTCACGCACCTGCCCGACACTGCCGGGAGCGGACATGAGTTCTCCCGAGTAAACCGTTTGAATAGAATCAATAACCACTATGGATGGAGAAACTGCTTTAATCTGTTCTAAAATCTTTTCCAGAGAAATCTCCACCAGAACCAGTAAATCTTTTGACGCGGCACCTACCCGTTCACTTCGCAATTTAATTTGACTGGCCGATTCTTCTCCCGACACATATAATACTTTCAATCCTTTTTGAGCCAGATTATGCATCATTTGAAGCATGAGTGTTGATTTACCGATGCCCGGTTCTCCGCCTATCAAGATTGCCGAACCGCCGACGATACCGCCTCCCAGTACCCTGTCAATCTCCGCGATGCCTGTGATGGTTCGCTTGCCTTCATCTACCGGAATATCTTCTATAGACAGGGGCTTACCGTCAAAATTCATTTCCGCACGGCTGTTGAAATCGGAATCGCTGATCAATTCTTCGGCAAAACAATTCCAGCCGTTACAGGACGGACATTTACCCAGCCACTTGGGCGACATATAACCGCAATGCTGACAAAAGAAACCTGTCTTATTCTTTTTCAAATCTAATTGCTCCTTGATGAGTAAAGAAAGAAAAGCATATTTCTCTTGAGCATGTCAATATTAATTGCCGGATCATTCAGAAAAAGTCAGTTGGCAGGATAAGATTTTTATTTACCAGGACAAAAAAGATAATCAATTTTCTCCTTGATTATTGAGCGATACTGCAATAGATTGATTAAATAACTATTTTCACTACTGTCCGGATATTTGGTCAAATAAATTTAGTTGGTTACAGGACATAGGGTTTTCCGTTTTGTAATTAGTTCTTGTAAATAGTTGATAAAGCGGAATTCTTTCGAAAACTGAGACGC
>Ga0187851_10000058_pt1 | contig 98528 bp, 73 predicted proteins | sample June2016WEW_6_10_FD_132997 | JGI IMG/M metagenome (GOLD analysis project Ga0187851, IMG submission 132997) | Peatland microbial communities from SPRUCE experiment site at the Marcell Experimental Forest, Minnesota, USA - June2016WEW_6_10 | ecosystem: Environmental > Terrestrial > Soil >... | reverse complement strand
CACTACGAGCGCTTCACCCACGCCAAGCTCACGCAGAGCAACAACCTGACCTCCGGCCGCATCTACGAGCAGATCATCGCCCGCGAGCGCCGCGGCGATTATCTGGGCAAGACCGTGCAGGTGATTCCGCACGTGACCAACGAAATCAAGGCGGGCCTCAAACGCGTCGCGCAGGATGTGGACGTGGTGATCGCCGAAATCGGCGGCACGGTGGGCGATATCGAATCGCTGCCGTTTCTCGAAGCGCTGCGCCAGATGCGCCATGAACAGGGCCGCGGCAACTGCCTCTTCGTACACGTCACCCTGGTCCCCTGGATCGCGGCCGCGCAGGAGTTGAAGACCAAGCCTACCCAGCACAGCGTGAAGGAGCTGCGCGGCATCGGTATCCAGCCGGACATTCTGGTCTGCCGTTCGGAGCGTTTCATCTCGCAGGAGATGAAAGAGAAAATCGCGCTGTTCTGCGACGTGGACGTGGAGGCGGTGGTGACGGCGCGCGACGTGAAGAGCGTTTACGAGGTGCCGCTGATGTTCGCCGGCGAAGGCGTGGACGACATCGTGTGCCGCCTGTTGCACCTGAATACCGGCGAGCGCAACCTGGACCGCTGGACCGCCATGCTGGAGCGCATGAAGAATCCGCGCGACGAAGTGACTATCGGCCTGGTGGGCAAGTACGTGGAATACGAAGATTCCTACAAGAGCCTCAAGGAAGCTCTGCTGCACGGAGGGCTGGCGCACCGGTTGAAGGTCAACATTCACTGGATCGAAGCCGAAGGCGTGCTCGGCGCGGATTGGGAGAAGCAGCTCGAAGGCTACGACGGCATCCTGGTGCCCGGCGGGTTCGGCAAGCGCGGCATCGAAGGCATGATCAACTCGATTCGCTACGCGCGCGAACATAAGGTGCCGTACTTCGGCATCTGCCTGGGCATGCAAACCATGGTGATCGAATATGCGCGCAATGTGTGCGGCCTGGAGGGCGCCGATTCCACCGAGTTCAATCCCGGCACGCCGCACCGCGTGATCTTCAAGCTGCGCGAGCTCAAGGGCGTGGATGAGCTGGGCGGCACCATGCGGCTGGGAAGCTGGCCCTGCAAGCTGGTGGAATCGAGCTTCGCCTACCGTGCTTACGGCACGCGCGAGATTCAGGAGCGCCACCGCCATCGCTACGAATTCAACCGCGAGTACGAAGACCGGCTGAAGGCGGCCGGACTGCGCATCACCGGCGAGACACCGGACAACACCTACGTCGAGATTTGCGAGATCGCCGACCATCCCTGGTACCTGGGTTGCCAGTTCCACCCCGAATTCAAGAGCAAGCCGATGGAGCCGCATCCGCTGTTCAAAGCGTTCATCGGCGCGGCTTACGAATTCCGGCAGCGGCGGCTGAGCGCCGAGAGCCGCGACCGGGCGGAAACTACGTATTCCCATGGCGATTGAGTTCAGCGCTTTCGGCCGGGCCCAGGGGGCGCCCCGTCCGCTGGTGCTGATTGCGGGGCCCTGCGTGATTGAAAGCGAGGAGCACGTCCACCGCATGGCGCACGGCATTCGCGACGCCGTGGGAGACGGTTTCGTTTTCAAGGCGTCGTTCGACAAAGCCAACCGCACCAGTCTCGATGCCTATCGCGGGCCGGGCCTCGTCGAAGGCCTGCGAATTTTGGCCGGTCTGAAGGCGGAGGGTTTTTCGATCCTCACCGACATTCACGAACCGGCGCAGGCCGAGCCGGCCGCCGCGGTGGCCGACATTTTGCAGATTCCCGCTTTCCTCTGTCGGCAGACCGATCTGCTGCTGGCAGCGGGCCGCACGGGCCGCATCGTCAACATCAAGAAGGGACAGTTTGTGGCGCCGCACGATATTCATCGCGCGGCGGAAAAAGTGGCCTCCACCGGCAATTCCCAGGTGGTGATCACCGAGCGCGGCTCCTCGTTCGGCTATAACAACCTGGTAGTGGACATGCGCGGCCTCCAGATTATGCGCGACGCGGGTTGGCCGGTGGTGTTCGATGCCACCCACAGCGTGCAACTGCCGAGCGCCGGCGCGGTCTCCGGCGGGCAGCCGCAATTCATCGAGCTGCTGGCGCGCGCCGCCGTCGCGGTCGGCGTGAGCGGCATTTTCGTCGAAGTGCATGACGCGCCGGAGAGAGCGCTTTCCGATGGCTCCAACGCGCTGCGGCTCGACCTGCTGCCGCAATTCTGGCGCAGTCTCCAGGCCATCGACGCCCTGGTGAAATCGTTACCCAGTGGGGCGAGCTGATACGCTGTATCCGGCATGAATAGTCCCGCACCTGGCACCGAGCCCGGCCAGAAACGCATGCTCGGCGAAACCTCCATCGGCTGGAAGGAAGCGCTCTTCGCCGCGGTGTGCACCGTCATACTGGCCTGGATCAATCTGTACATTTCCCGCGACCTGATCTTCGCGCAGACGGCCCCCATGGCCTCGATGCATGGATTCTGGGCGGCGATTGCGAGGTGGGCCGACGGAAGCTGGTTCACACCGAACTGGTGGCCTTACTGGGACTGCGGCATTCCTTTCGAATTCACCTATGCGCCGGTAGTGCCCGCTCTCACCGCGCTGATTGCCGCCGTCTTTCACGTGACGCACAATCTCGCTTTTCAGTCCGTGACCGTGCTGGCTTACTGCCTGACGCCGGTGACGCTCTTTCTGCTGGCGTGGCTGTGGACCCGATCGCCCGGCTACAGCTTCCTGGCTGGCCTGTTTTACTCGCTCACCGGCCCCACGCGGATTCTCGTGCCGGATAGCGACATGTTTCTTTGGAGGTTCGTTTGGGACGCGCGCCGCTTCTTCCTGGTGTCTGTCTGGGATGAAACGCCGCACGTGCTGGCCTTGGGTTTTCTGCCGCTGGCGATTCTGTTCCTTTCCCTCTCGATCCGCAAGCGCCGGCTGGTTTACTATGCGGCTGCCGCGGTTTCGATCGCCGCCGCTACGCTGTCCAGCGCCTTCGGTCCGGCCATGGTCGCTATGGCCGCCTTCTGCCTGCTGTTCGTGCTGCGCCGGGAGGATTACAAGAGGAACATTCTGCTCACCGTGGCAATCGCAGCATACGCCTACGCGCTGAGCGCCCGATTCTTTCCCCCGACGCTGCTTCAGGCCATCCGCATCGCAACGAGAAGGGGCGAAGACGGCAACTGGAGCTTGGGGACCCTCACGGCACTGGCGATCGTGGTGCTCGGTTGGATTGTGCTGTGGCGTTACTTACCGCGCTGGACTTCCGATTGGCGCCTGCAGTTCTTCGCGTTATTCGCATATCTGACCAGCAGCCCGCCCATGCTTGCGACGTTCCTCGACAGGCACCTGATTCCCCAACCCAACCGCTACAAGCTCGAAATGGAGCTTGCGATCGCGTTGCTGGCGGTCTTCGGCGCGCGCTATTGGATCGAAAAAACGCCCCGCGCGGTGAAAGCCGCGCTGCTGTTTCTGTTCCTGGCGCTGGCTGCGGAGCAGGTGGCGAGTTACCGCCGCTATGCCAAGGCGATCATTCCGCCCGGGGATTTGCAGCCGACCATCGAGTATCGTGCCTCCACCTGGGCGGCGCGGAATCTTCCCGGTGTTCGCGTGGCGATGCCTGGATCCATTGCGCAGTGTACGAATGCGTTTACCCAGGTGCCGCAATTTACCGGCAGTTCCTGGAGCATGGCTTACAATCCCATTCAGCAGCGCGGATTCGACGCCGAACTCATGGGCGGCGGCACGCCCGAAGAGGACGCGCGCGTCTCGTTGCCGTGGTTGAAGGCCTATGGTGTGGGAGCCGTGTGTGTTCCAGGGCCGAAGAGCCCGGAGTACTGGAAGCCCATCCGGCATCCCGGGAAGTTCGAGGGAGTGCTGCCTGTGCTCTGGCGAGCCGACGACACCACCATCTACCGGATTCCCCAACGCACCGCATCGCTGGCTCACGTGGTGCCCGAGTCCGCGGTGATTCGTCATTCGCCGCGTGGACCATCCGACAACGCCGAGATCGAACGGTACGTAGCGGCCCTGGATGATCCTTCTTTACCCCCGGCGGGATTTCAATGGGAGGGGCGCAACCGGATTCTCATCCAAACCACCGCGCATTCGGGCCAGGCTATTTCGGTACAGGTGTCCTACCATCCCGGGTGGCACGTCACGGCCGGCAATCGTCACCCGCAACTGCAGAAGGACGGTCTCGGTTTGATCTGGTTCCGGCCGGAGTGCGACGGCCCGTGCCTGGTGCACATGGATTACGACGGCGGCTGGGAACTGCGCCTTTGCCGCTGGATCGGTTATCTGGCGCTCGCCGGGCTGCTATTGGCCGCGCCCGTCTGGTACGTTCGACAGCGTAAGGTGTGAACCGGCTATCGTTTTTCTCACCTTACGCTACAATCGAGTCGAGCACCTATGAGACTATTGCGAATCGGAGTCTGCCTGCTTGCCGGGATGTGCCTTTTTGGGCAACAACGCAATCGGCAGCAGCGGCATTGGACGGAAGCGGAGGCCGAGCAGTGGTACGCGCGGGAAGCTTGGCCGGTGGGCGCGAATTTCATTCCCTCCACCGCGTCCAACGAACTCGAAATGTGGCAGGCGGACACGTTCGACCCGACCACCATCGACCGCGAACTGGGGCTGGCCGAAGGGCTGGGCATGAACACAGTGCGCGTGTTTCTTCACTACCTGGTCTGGCGCAAGGACGCATCCGGGTTCAAGCGGCGGATGAACGTGTACCTCAAGATCGCCGACCAGCACCACATCAAGACGCTGTTCGTTCTTTTCGATTCCTGTTGGGATCCTTTTCCCGAAATCGGCCCGCAGCGGCCGCCGCAGCCCGGCATCCATAATTCCCGCTGGGTGCAAAGTCCCGGCGCGGCGGCCTTGATGAATACCAAGGAATACGACAACCTGCTGGCCTACGTGCAGGACATCGTCGACGATTTCGGCAACGACAAGCGAGTGCTGGCCTGGGACCTGTGGAATGAGCCGGACAATACCAACGACGGCAGCTATAGCGTCTCCGAACCGGCCAACAAGCTCGCGTTGGTTGAGGGGCTGTTACCCAAGGTTTTCACGTACGCACGCGCCGGTTTGCCGCAGCAGCCGCTAACCAGCGGCGTGTGGCGCGGCGATTGGTCGAGCCCGGACAAGCTGACCGCGATGGAGAAGATCCAGCTCGACAATTCCGATATCGTCAGCTTCCACAGCTACGCGAAACCGGAGGAATTCGAGAAGCGCGTGACGTGGCTGGAGGCGCTGCACCGGCCGATCCTGTGCACCGAGTATATGGCGCGGCCCGAGGGCAGCACGTTCCAGAGCATTCTGCCAATCGCCAAGAAGCACAACATCGGCGCATACAACTGGGGGCTCGTCGCCGGAAAAACGCAGACCTGGCTGCCGTGGGATTCCTGGAAAACTCCCTACATCGACCGCCAGCCCGCCGTCTGGTTCCACGAGATCTTCCGCCAGGACGGAACGCCTTATTCGACCGAAGAAGTCGCATTCCTGAAGTCGATCCTGGAGCGCCCGAAGGAAGCCAAGAAGCCGCACAAGTGAGCGCCGGAACCGCGGGCCGCGCTTCGCGCCCGTTGCAAAACAGCACTCTCCCCGCTCCCTCTGGCCGCAGCTCTGAACGCATCGGAGCCGCGACCGAAGGGAGCGGTCAAGCAACTGGGAACCCTATCTCCCCACCTCGCACGCCTGCCGCTTTTGACTGGCGCGGCTTCGCATCGGGCGGATTGCACGTAGCAATCGAAGGCATGGGCTGTTGCAGGGTTCAATTCCTGCGCGCGAAGGCCTGACAGCGCGCACACGGAGAGCGCTATCGCCAAAACCCAGCGGACGCGCGGCGCGGTTTCCAGCATCGGAATCATTATCGTCTAACCGGCGCGGCGCGGGAAGAAAAGCCGAGGTGACTCTCGGCTCAGCAGGCTTGACAGCCCCGGATGGTGCACGGGCAAGCCGCGCCACGAGCGTCCGGTTTCGTTTCTTCGGGGGGCCTGCGGGACGCTCCCTTCGGTCACGGCTCAGAAGCGCATCGGAGCCGCGACCGAAGGGAGCGGTCAAGCATCGGGTAGCTTACCCCGCTATCGCGTCGGCCAGGTGCGGCTGATAAGTGCAGCGCGGGTCTTCGGCCAGGTAATCGCCGGTCAGGGCGTAGGCGCGGGAGCGCGAACCGCCGCAGATCTTCTGGTATTCGCAGACGCCGCACTTGCCGCCGCGCTGGGCGGTGTCGCGCAACGAGCGGAAGAGATCGGCATTGCGGTACACATCGGTCAGCGGTTCGCGCAGCACGTTGCCGCCGCTCACCGGCAGGAACCCGGATGGGTAGATCTCGCCGGTGTGCGAGACGAACACGAAGCCCTTGCCATCGCTGACGCCCGCCGTGCGGAAAGCCACGCCCTTGGCGTTTTCATTTTCGGCCGCGCCGTGCTCGGCCTTCATCTTCTGCGCCACGTAGCGGCGGTAGTGCATGGCCTCGGTGGTCTTGATGCCAAAGGGCGCGGTCTTCGAAAGCTCGTACATGAAGGCGAACACATCTTCGTATTCGGCGGCGGCCAGGTCGTCGTCTTCGAGCGCGCGGCCGGTGACGATGAGGAAGAACAGGCTCCACATCTTGGAGCGCACTTCCTTTACTATCTCCGCCACCTCCGGCAGCCGATGCATGTTGCGGCGAGTGACGGTGGTCTGAAATTGCGTGTCGAGTCCGATATCGCGAGCGTGGCGCAGGGCCTCCATGGCGCGGTCGAAGGTGCCGGGGATGCCGCGGAAATCGTCGTGCGTTTGGGCGTCGGGGCCGTCCACGCTGATCGCCATGCGCGAGATGCCGGCTTCCTTGAACTGGTCGATGGCGTCATTGGTGAGCAGCGGCGTGGCGCTGGGAGTGACATTGGTGCGCAGGCCGATTTTGACCGCGTAGCGCGCCAGGTCGAACAGGTCGGGCCGCTTGAGCGGGTCGCCGCCGGTGAAGACCATCAGCGGCTCGCCGAAGCGGCGAATCTCATCCAGCAGTTTGTAACCCTGGTCGGTGGTGAGCTCGTTCTGGTTGCGCTCGGACTGGGCTGAAGCGCGGCAATGGACGCAGGCCAGGTCGCAGGCCTGCGTCACTTCCCAGATCACCAGCATCGGCGCTTGATCGAAATTCATTGGCTCCTCCGGTTGAGTATAGTGGAATGTTGCACTTGATGGGCCACGGCCGGGCGGGGTAAATCGTTGAGAAATGCAGCGGTTTGCAACGAGGGAGTCTCGTTGTGGGGCAAATCACCCACCCAGCCGGCGTTGGCAGGTCGGGGACCTGCCCCACGAGCGGGCAGTGGGGCGGGTCCCCGACCTGCCAACCGCGAGCCCGTGAGATAGTGGAAGTTGCTCACGACTCTCGTCAATCCGAACAGTGTGCCAATAAGGCCTGAACAGACCTTCCCGTCGTGGCGCACGCACTCTTGCGTCGAGCGTCGAGACTCATCTCGACGCGTCTTCTCTCTGGTTGGCCGTGCGCCACAGGTGCGGGATGCCGGCTAGCGGGCTGTTTGTGACTTTCGAGGGCATGGACGGCTCCGGCAAAACCACGCAGATGCGGCGGCTCGCTGGCCGGCTGCGCGCGATGGGGCGCACGGTGCTCGAGACGGCCGAGCCCGGCGGCACGCCGATCGGCGCCAAGATCCGCCGCATTCTGCTTGATGGCGCCAATCAGGAACTTTGCCCTACTGCCGAACTGCTGCTCTATTTCGCTTCGCGCGCGCAGAACGTGGATGAGTGGATCCTACCGGCTCTGGGACGCGGCGAAGTGGTGCTGGCCGACCGGTTCACGGATTCCTCGCTGGTCTACCAGGGTTACGGGCGCGGGCTGGGCGCGGAGAACGTAATGGCGCTCGACCGCATCGCGTGCCGCGGCCTGAAGCCGCACCTCACGCTGCTGGTGGATATCGACGCGGAAACCAGCCTGGCGCGGGCGCACGCGCGCAATCAGGCGGAAACCAGCAGCGAGACGCGGATGGATGAGCAGTCGATCGAATTCCACCGCGAAGTCTATCGCGCGTACCACGAGCTTGCTGCGCGCGAGCCGGAGCGGGTGAAGCTGGTGGATGGCCGCGCCGGAATGGATGAGATCGAAGCCGAGATTTGGCGGCTGGTGTGCCCCTATGTTTGACAACTTCTGGGGCAACCCGCTGGTGACGCAGGCGCTGGAGCAGATGGTGGCGCAGGACCGGCTGGCGCAAACGCTGCTGTTCGCCGGACCGGAAGGCGTGGGCAAAGCCACCCTGGCGCGGCGGCTGGGAGCGCGCTTGCTGCCACACCCGGCGTCGATCGAGCAGGACGATCTCAGCCTGGAAGCCAACCGGGATACGGTGACCGGGCGCGAAAAGTGGGCCGCCGACAAGCGCAATCAAGATCCGCTGCTGTTTTCCAGCCATCCCGATTTTGTGACCTTCGCGCCCGATGGGCCGCTGCGGCAAATCACCATTCAGCAGGCGCGCGAGCTGAAAGAGCGCGCGCCGTTCCTGCCGCACCAGGGCGCGCGGCGCGTTTTCCTGATCGATCATGTGGACCGCGCCAACGATCAGGCCGCCAACTCGCTGCTGAAGACGCTCGAGGAGCCGCCGCCGCACCTGATCCTCATCATGACGGCGGAAAACGCATACGATCTACTGCCCACCATCCGCTCCCGGGCGGTGCCGTTCCAGTTCACGCCGCTGGGGCGCGAAGAGATGGAGCAATTCGTCCAGGCGCGCGGCCTGGACCGGCCGGAACGGCGGGTGGCGCTGGCGGCGGGCAGTCCGGGCGTGGCCGTCTCGATCGATCTCGACGCTTATGACAAGCGGCGGGCGGCCATGCTGGCGCTGGCGAAAGTGGCCGCCGGCGCGGCGCCGTACAGCGCGTGGCTACCCGTTTCGGAAACCATCGCGCGTAGCAAAAGCGAAAAGCTGGAGCTGCACCTGGAGGCGCTCTACGGCCTGCTGCGCGATCTGCTGATTCTGCGCGAGGGCGGCGGCGAAATCCGCAATCAGGACATACGCCGCGAACTGGAAGCGCTGGCTGCGAAAGTGGAGTTCGCGTGGATTCGTCGAGCGGTGGCGCAGGTAGATGAAATCGCGCGTCTGGTGCGGCGCAATATTCAGAAATCGATCGCGCTCGATTCGCTGATCGTGAGTCTGCGCGGGTAGGACGGACGATCGGTTTTTGTCGTCTGTCGATCTTGCCGCGCGGGTAGGACGGACGATCGGTTCTTGTCGTCTGTCAACGTTGCCGCACAAAGCATGACAGACCACGAAAGGCGATGGTCTGTCCTACCTCATCACCCGACGCATTGCGCCAGCGTATCCCAGAACTCCGGAAACGAAACCGACGCGGCTTCGGCGCCTTCGATGACGGATGCGCCGTCGCCGGCGAGCGCGCCGACGGCGAACGCCATCGCGATGCGGTGATCGCCGTGGGAATCGAACTCGGCGGCGTGGAATTTCTGCCGGCCGGGGATCGCCATTCCATCGGGAAGTTCCTCGGCTTCGATGCCGGCGCGGTGCAGGTTCCCGACCACGACGCGTATGCGGTCGGTCTCCTTGATGCGCAGCTCGGCGGCATCCTTCACGACGATCCCCTGCTCGGTGGCCGCGCCGAGCACGGCCAGCACGGGGATTTCGTCGATCAGCGCCGCGGCCAGCGCACCGTCAATCGCGCCGCCGCGCAATTCGGAATGGCGCACCACGATATCGCCCACCAGTTCGCCATTGTGGCTTTCAAGCTCGGGGATGCGAATGTTGGCGCCCATCCCGACCAGGAAATCGAGCAGCGCCGAGCGCGTGGGGTTGAGGCCGACGCCGCGAATGGTCAGCTCCGAGCCGGGCACCAGCAGCGCAGCCACGATGAAAAACGCCGCCGAGGATAGATCCGCGGGGACGGCGAGTTCGCGCGCGGTGAGCTTGGGGCGGCCCGTGAGCGCGATGGTGCGGCGCTCCACGGTGAGATCCGCGCCGAATTCGCGCAGCGCGATTTCGGTGTGATCGCGGGAGCGCACCGGCTCGGTGACGGTGGTGCGCCCCGCCGCGTATAGCCCGGCCAACAGCACGCACGTCTTCACCTGCGCACTGGGCACCGGCAGCACGTAGTCGATTGCATGCAACGGCGCGCCGGTAATTTCGAGCGGCGGAAACTTGTCGTCGCGCGCGCGGATGCTGGCGCCCATCTGGGCGAGCGGCTGCATGATGCGCTGCATGGGCCGGCGCGACAGCGATTCGTCGCCGATCAGCCGGCTCGCGAACGGTTGCGCGGCCAGAATGCCCGAGATCATTCGGATGGTCGAGCCGGAATTGCCGGCATCCAGATCGCCTGCGGGTTGCCGCAGCCCGTCGAGGCCCCGGCCATGGATGACGAATTCGGTACCGGAGCCTTCGACTTCGATCCCCAGCGCGCGGACGCAGCCGAGCGTCGAGTGGCAATCGGCGCCGGTCGAATAGTTCGTGATTCGGGTGGCGCCTTCGGCAACGGAGCCAATCAGCGCATACCGGTGCGAAATCGACTTATCCCCCGGCAGCGTGATGGTGCCGGAAAACGAAGAGGCGGGACTGATGACCTTTCTCATGCGCGATCTTCTATTCTAAGGCACCGCGCGGGAATAACTTCGGTTGCCGCCGTGGCGCACGCAGTCTTGCGTGCAGGGTCGAGACTCGTCTCGACCTTTCTTCGACCCGGGGCAACAAGAAATGTCGGCACGACACGGCAGGCATGACTGCCCGCGCCACGGTTGGCGGCGCCTGTTCTGCTGCCGAACGCGAAAGGGTGCGGCGGCCAATCCGTGCCGAACAGTTGGCGGTGCAGCTTGGCGGCGCGCTTGAGGGCAGCCGAAGGCGCCGGCGGATTGAGGATCGCGTCGGCGATCTGGCGTTGGCCCTCGGTCGAAAAGGCGGATGATCTCCGTCTGCTCGATCGCCCGGCACGCCGGTGAACGCGCCTAGATGCGTGCGGTGGGTTGAGCTTCCCGTTTCGTCGCACTTCCAAGATACGGCAAATTGCCATATCGGTCGGAGGCCGGCGGAGAGAGGCACGGGTACTCCTTCTTTGGTAACGCCGTGCGGTCTTGCCGCCGGTGATTTGCGCCGCTCTCCGTTTACGATATGATCTTGAACACGGTTCGCCCACGCGGACCACCAACCGGGAGGGAACGATGAGGAACGCGACGAGGACGCTGACCGGGGTGCCGACGCGCCGGCGCATCATCAATGGCGCGACGGCCGCATTGGGCGGTCTTGCGGCAGGCTCCGGTCTTATGGCGGAGGGGCGGCAGGAATCGATGAAAGAAGTGCCGGCCACGGCGGCCAACAAAGCGCGCACATCTCTCCACCAGGAGGCCCACTTCAAGGCCAGCGCGCAGCGAATTTATGACATGTTCCTCGATTCGAAACAGTTTGCGGCGTTCAGCGGAATGCCGGCCGAGATCGACCCCCACGCGGGCGGCGCGTTTTCCATGTTCGGCGGCCTGATCGTCGGACGAAACGTCGAATTGATACCGGACAGGCGGATCGTGCAGGCGTGGCGGGCAACGCACTGGGACCCGGGCATCTACTCCATCGTTAAGTTCGAATTCAAATCGCAGGGTTCCGAAACCACGGTCATTTTGGATCACACCGGCTTTCCGGAGGGTGAGTTCGACCATTTAGATCCGGGATGGCACGAGCATTACTGGGACCGCCTGGAGAAATACCTTTCGTAGGTCATCTCGCTGCGCCAGGCGCGCCCCCATCAGCGCTAACGTGACACTGACCCTTTTAGGCCCGGTGGGCGAAAGATAGTAGCCCAAGGCGTAAGCCTTGGGACTCGCGGGAACGGTTGGAAAGCCCCGGAACGGGCGAGAGGTTTCTCGCCAGCAGAATTCTTACGCCCCGTTCCGGGGCTGTGTTCAGACACCGCGGACCCATGGCTTGCGCCATGGGCCACTTTCTTTCGCCCTCCGGGCTTAAAGAACGAGCAAAGACAACCGGGTCCGGATGCTCTCAAGTTAGCGCTTGTGGGTCGCACCCCCTGGTTTAAACACTGGAATTCGTCGTCCTCAACCAAACTTCCCCCACAAAAATGCGTCTAACCAGTGCATCGCCACCGTATTAGATAAATATATGGCCACTTTCTTGCAAGACCTGCGATATGCGTTCCGCAACCTGGGGAACGCGCGCGGATTCGCCTTGGTTGCGGCTCTCACACTGGCCATCGGCATCGGCGCTAACACGGCTATTTTCAGCATCATCGACACTATCCTGCTGCGCCCGCTGCCGTATCGCGACCCGAACCAGTTGGTGCGGCTGAATGAGACCGAATCGGCGCCGGGAAAGTATCCGTTCGCCGAGCCGGATTTCGTGGATTGGAAAGCGCAGAACAGCACGTTCCAGGACATGACGCTATTCGCGTGGCCGAGCGACATGAACCTGGCCGCTGCGGGACGGCCGGAACATGTGCAGGCGCTGCCGACCGAGGCGAACTTCTTTTCCCTGCTGGGAGTGGCGCCGCTGCTGGGCCGAACCTGGGCCGCCGGCGAGGACGAAAAGGGCAAAGACGACGTGGCGATCCTCAGCTACGGCTTATGGCAGAGCCGCTTCGCCGGGGACCCCCACGCGGTGGGCCAATCGATTGAGCTGAATGCGCGAAAGCGCACCATCGTGGGCGTGATGCCGGCGAGTTTCCGCTTTCCATGGAAGTCGCAGCTCTGGATTCCACAGGTGATGGACCCAAAGCAGTACGGCGGGCGCGGCAGCCACTGGGCAAATGCGATCGGCCGGATGAAGCCGGGGGTCTCGGCAAAAGCGGCGGAGGCGGATCTCAAGATCATCGCCGCGCGTCTGGAAAAGCAGTATCCGGGACCGAACGAGAAGGTGGGAGCGGCGGTAACTCCGCTGCGCGACGATCTGGTTGGCGACCGGCGCCCAACCATGTTCCTGATGCTGGGGGCGGTGGGCGTGGTGCTGCTGATTGCCTGCGCGAACGTGGCGAATCTGTTGCTATCAAGGGCGCTGGCACGGCAGAAAGAGGTGGCCATCCGCAGCGCCTTGGGTGCGTCTCGAGTTCGCCTCGTGCGCCAACTGCTGACGGAAAGCCTGCTGCTCTCGCTGGTGGGCGGCGCGGTGGGACTGCTGCTGGCGTGGGTGGGCGTCAGCCTGTTTTCGAAGACCAAGGGCTACGGGTTGCCGGAGTTCAGCGTGGTGCAGGTGAATGGAGCGGTGCTGGCGTTCACGTTTGCGCTGGCGATCGCGACCGGCGTGGTGTTCGGCCTGTTCCCGGCGCTTGAGATGTCGCGCCCGGACCTGCATGAGGAGCTGAAAGGCGGGGCCGGAAGCTCGATCAGCCCCGGGAAGCGGCGCCGGTTTACCAGCCACGCCCTGGTGGTGGCTGAGATTGCGCTTTCGATGATGCTGCTGATCTCGGCCGGACTTCTGTTGAAGGATTTCTCGGCGCTGCGCAGCCTGGATATCGGCGTGCGCCGCGACGGCGTGTGGACGGCGGCCGTTCAACTGCCCCAGGCGAGCTACAAAACCGACCGGCAGAGGTATGACTTCGCGGAGGCGCTGATCGAGCGCGCGCGGCGAGTTGGCGGAGTCGATTCGGTGGCGCTGAGCGATCATCTGCCGCTCGAAGGCGGCAGCAATTACTATGTCAAGCTGCGCGGGCAGACGGGCGCGATGAGCAACCAACTGGTGGAGCGGCACTCCGCTTCACCCGAATACTTCCGCGTTATGGGAGTGCGGTTGTTACAGGGACGCGTATTCACGCAGGCCGACATCCAGACGGCCCTCGAATACGATTCGCGGCTCAACCCGATCTGGGAGGCCGGTACCCAGCCAACCGCGGACCAGACCAACGGCATGGTCTACCCGTGCGTGATCAATGAGAGCATGGCCCGCTTCTTCTGGCCGAAGCAGGATCCGCTGGGAAAGATGTTCTCGCAAGGCAGCGACACTGGACCCTGGAAACAGGTGATCGGGGTGGTGAGCGACGTGCGGCAATGGAGCCTCACGCATAAACCCGTGCCGGAGGCGTTTGACGCGTTCGATGGAGATTCGCGCCTGTTCCTGGTGCTGCACACATCCCTGCCGCCATCCGGTGTGACAGCGCAGGTGCGGCGCGCGCTGGGGCAGATCGATTCGACCTTGCCGCTTTTCAGCGTGCGCTCGATGGACGAGGTGGTGGGCGAGCAGGCGGAAGGGCAGCAATTCGTGAGCGTGCTGGTGGGGTCCTTCGCGGCACTGGCAGCGCTGCTGGCGGCGATCGGGATTTACGGCGTGCTCGCGTATGCGGTGAGGCAGCGGACGCGCGAGATCGGCATTCGGATGTCGCTGGGCGCCAGCCGTGGCCGCGTGCTCGGCGATGTGCTGCGGGAGGGCATGCAACTGGCCGTGATGGGATTGGTGGTAGGGATTGCCGGCGCGCTGGCCGCGGGCCGCGTGCTGGAGAGCCTGCTGAGCGAGGTCAAACCGGGCGACCCGGTGATCTTCGTGGCGACCGCCGGACTGCTGGCCGCGGTAGCGCTCATCGCGTGTTACCTGCCCGCACGGCGGGCAGCGCGGTTGGACCCGATGGTTGCGCTAAGGTACGAATAAGGGCGGTGGGGATTCTCCACGCCCTAACCGAGGACCGGCGAGCTCAATCGAACAGATTCTCGCGGACCGGATCAGCTCCGAAGTTCGACCGTTTCCCACTCTTGAGAAAGCTCCGAGCTGGAGTCTTCCTCTTCGTCGGGAACAGAAGCCGTAGTGTCGAAGAGCTCAGTCGCGAGAAACGCGAGTATGGCGGCACCGGCGAGGAGCCACGATAGCGGGAAAGCCGTATGCTCGAATCGCCAAGCCATTTCCGTATTGCCAGTCAAGACAACCGCGAAACACCCCAGTGTCAAGACGACGCCAATCCAATTAAAGCTCCTAGCAGACACGATAGACCTCCCGAAGAATCCTCTAAACTCGTCAATATCAGTTTACACGAGTTTTTTATGGATCGTGAAAGGTCTTTCATGGATTATAAAAAAGTTATAAATGTGACAATGCCCCGCCGGCGGCGCTGCGCTGGTGCGGAGGCAGCAACGGGCCCCTCCAGAAACCGGCCCAACTAATGGCAAACGCTCGATTTCCTCAGTTTTTCCAATACGGACCGGATGGCGGGACCTTCTTGATGGTGATGCTTCCGCAGCCCATGCGCAGAGAGACTCGCCGTGCCGGGGTTTGACTTGCATAAGCGAAGTGGGCGCCCGCCAGGAATCGGTATTGGCCCTTTCCCGTGGCGTCCGAGGAGACGCTGCCCAGCCTGGTTCGAGCGTCGACCGAGTACGAAACCGTATCCGGCAGCATGACGATCATGTCGCCGGTGCGGCTATTGACGTCGATGTCTCCGGTAACGTCGCTTACCCATACATAGCCGGTGACCTGGCGAACCACCACTTTCGAGTCGCGCGGAACCAGGACTTTGTATTCGACCGTCACGCCACGCCGGTTGTTCGGCACCAAGGGCTTGGTGAGAACGATGCGGTCCAAGGGAATGACCGACCGGAAAAACGGATTGCGCGCCGGAAGAATCGTCGAAATCGTTACTTCCTTATCCGACTTCCGTTCGGTGACCACGCGGACCTGCTCGAAGCGCCGCTCGGCTTCCTGCCTCTCCGCTGGGTCGTAGAAACGATCGGTCGACTTGGTCACCGTGACCTGGACCTCTGGCTCGTCCCAACCCTCCACGGTGAGGTAGCCGTATGAATCGACCAGCCGAATGGTGCCGCCCGGCAAGAAGTTCACGTGCTCCGTTTTGATTGTTTCAAACGACTGCTTGGGGCCTTTCGCCTCGGGAGCTTCCGCCGCGAGCAAAGGCAGTGCGGCTCCCAGCACGCTCAGCCCGAAAACCATCGCCAGTTCGCTTCTCATGTTGGTTACCTTGCGCTCTTTTGCGCGCGGGCGGCCTTCACCATTCCCAAGTATCTGCGCGCGAGTTCCTGGACCTGTTCTTCCTTGATTACCGGGAGAGCCTCCGGGTTGATCAACTCGGCCCCGATGCCCAGAGCGGTGGCTCCGGCTAGGATAAAATTGCCTGCGGTTCGCTGATTGACGCCGCCGGTGGCGATCATCGGCACCTGGGGAAACGGGAGTTTCAACGACTGAATGTAAGCCGGACCGCCTAGCGGCCCGCATGGGAAGACCTTGACGAAGTCGGCGCCCGTTTTCCACGCGGCAATCACATCCGTCGGGGTCATCGCGCCGGGGAAGACGACGAGATCGTGCTTTAGCGCGAATTCCACGACCTCGAGAACGAGACCCGTGCTGGTCAGGAACGTCGCGCCGGCGTCCAGGCAGCGCCAGGCGGTTTCGGCGTCCAGAACGGTTCCCGCACCTACGGCCATATCGGGGAGGGTCTTGGCCAGGTGGGAAATCACATCCAGCGCGCGAGGCACAGTCATAGTGATCTCCGCAATGGGAATCCCGGCACGGTTGACCATTTCCGCGGCGAAACGCGCGCGCTCGGGCGTAGACACGCGAATGCCGGGGATAATGCCGATTTCCTCGATGCGGGCCCGCACTTCTGCTTTTTTCATCACTGCAAACTCCTCGATCCCACCGCCTGGCGAAGCTGTTCGATCGACGTCAGGTAGGCGGCAAGAGACTGACGGTAGGACAGCTCGATGGCGTCATAGTTGCGCTGGGCGACCAGGAAATCGAGCAGCGCCGTGGCGCCATGCCGGTACGAGTATTCACTGATATCGCGGCTCAGCTTCGCGTCATCGAGGACGCCCGAAACATATATTTTCGTGACGCGGCCGTTCGATTCCACACCAACATACGCGTCTCTTACATCGGTCAGTACCTGTCCGCTGGCCGCCTTCTGCTGTTCCTCCGCTTGCCGGATAGCGACGCGTGTCTGTGCGATATTGCCCTGGTTCCGGTCGAATATCGCCAGCGGAATGCTGAACGACCAGGTGAGCGCATTGATGCCGTTGACGTGCGAGTAATTGCCCGAGATCGTGGGATCCTGCTTTCCATTTGCCTTCGCGAGCGCATATTGGCTGTTGGCGGCGGTAATACCCAACACCGCCGCGCGCAGATCCGGCCGATTCTGAAGCGCTTTCAACTGGAGTTCGTCGAGACTGATTGCCAGCGGCCGGTATTCGAAATCGCCGACCACACCGTAATCGGCGGGCACGGATTCGTAGCCTAGCTGCTGCCGGAGGTCCGAAAGCGCCTGATCCCGAGCCAGTATCGCCTGTTCCGCATTGGTCTGAAACTGCACCAACTGAAGCTTGATCTGCAGGTAATCGTTCTGGCTGATGGCGCCAATTTTGTATTGGCGTTCGCTGATGTCCACGGTAGCTTGAAAGCTCTTCAGATCGGTGTTCGCCAAGTCAAGCACCGATTCCGCAAGCAGGACGTTGTAGAAGAGCTGGCCGACCTGAAACCCCAGGGTGCGCTCGTTATCGAATACCTGCGAGCGCGTCACGGCTGTCGCGTCTTTGGCGGCTTGCAGGCGGCGCTGGCGTTTCTTGCCTCGTTCGATCAAGTAGCTCAACCCCATGTCGCCTTCGGTCGAGCCTTGCAGGTACGCTGCCACCGACTCGCCTGGCAGCTTGGAGATCGGCAGGTATTCCCAGTCGGTGAAGAACGTCGGGTTCGGTCGCAGATTGGCGGTGATTTCCGCGGCCTGGCTCTGTTGAATGGTTGTCCGCGCGGCCTGCAAGTTATGGTTGTGCTTCACCGCCAAGTCGATGGCTTGGTCCAGCGTAATCTTGACGGGAGCTTGCGCGAACGCCGAATTCAACGGCAAACTGCTGAGCACGACGGCGGCAACCACGACACTCCGACAGCCCTTCACAAGTGATACCTCGCGCTCAGTTCTCATTGGACCTCGAAAGAACCTTCCGGTTCGGGAAGTTGATCGCCATCCCGCGCGATCCAGACATAAAACGTAGGCAACAGAACGATGCTCAACAGCAGGTCGGAGATGAGACCGCCGACGATCACAATCGCGAACGGCCGCTGCGAGTCGGATCCTATATCGTGTGACAGCGCCGCCGGCAGGAGTCCGAGAGTCGCCACCAGCATGGTCATCATGATGGGGCGAAGCCTGAGGACTGCGCCATCAACGGCGGCATCCTCGATGGAGTGGCCTCTGGCTCTAAGCTGGTTAATGTACTCGAGCATGATGACGCCGGTTTGCACCGATACACCGAAAAGCGCCAGCATGCCTACGCCCGAGGACACACTGAGGTAAGTTCCGGTGATCAGGAGAGCCAGGAAGCCGCCGACGCGGGCCAATCCGACATTCAACAGAATGAGCAGCGCCCATTTGTAAGAACGAAACATCGTGTAGAGAATAATGAAGATGACAAGGATGGTGATCGGGACGATGAGAGCCAGCCGCGCTTCGGCGCGTTTTTCACTCTCGTATTCGCCCGACCAGCCGATGGTGTAGCCCGGCGGCATCTTCACCTTTTGACCAATCTGTTTGATGGCGTCTTCCACCGTGGTGCCCAGATCCCGTCCTCTTACGTTGAACGTGATTGCCACATAGCGGGTGTTGTTCTCGCGGAAGATGTCATACGCCCCATCCTTGACCTCGACGTTAGTCAATTGCGCCAGGGATACCCGTTCTCCCGAAGGGGAAAGCAGGCGGACCTTCTCGATGGCCTGCTGGGTATTCCGATAAGGCTCCTGGTAACGCACCACTACGTCGTACCGTTGCTCGTTAATCAGCACTTGACTGACTGCGTTGCCGCCGACGGCCGTCTGGACGGCGTCCTGTATATCGGTCACATTGATTCCAAAACGGGCCGCCTGCTTGCGATCGATGGTTAAGTCGAGATTCGGCTGGCCGAAATCGCGCAACAGCTTGACATCATGCATGCCAGGGATGCTCGCCATGAGGGTAGTGACTTCCTCGCCCTTCGCTTCGAGGAGTTTCAAGTCTTCGCCGAAGATCTTGAGCGCCAGCGAACCCTTGGTGCCGGTCATCGTCTCTCCCACGTTGTCTTCAATCGGCTGCGAGAAGTTCCAGATCGCTCCCGGGTATTTCTCCAGCGCTTTGTTCATGGCGGCGATCAGTTCTTCTTTGTTCTTGTGAAACACCGGGCGCCATTGGTCGTGCGGCTTCAGGTCGACGAAATACTCGGTGTTGCCGAATCCCCCGGTGTCGGTTCCATCATCGGGACGGCCGGCCTGCGATACCACTGTTGTCACCTCGGGGAACGACGCGAAGACGTAGCGGCACTGAGTGGTGAATTTCTCCCCTTCCGAAAGGCTGGTGCTATTCGCCAGAGTGCCGCGCGCCCAAATGGCACCTTCATCCAGGTGTGGCAGGAATTCCGCACCGATGACCCCGCCAAAGCCCAAATAGACTGTACCCGCCAGCGAAACGAGCGCGATGCAAGCGACAAACCAGCGATGTTGCACGGCCCACCGTAGCCGCCTGCGGTACTGCTCCACCAGGAAGTCCATCACCAGATTGCGCCGTTCGCGAACTCCATTACGGAAGAACGTGGCTGACAGCACAGGCGCGACAAGAATCGAAAACGTCATGGCGCCGAGAAGAGCGAAGGCCACCGTCCAAGCCATGGGCCGGAATAAACGGCCCTCCACGCGTTGCAGCGTGAAGATGGGCAGATAGGCGGTGATGATGATGGCGATGGCGTAAAAGACCGGCCGCTGCACCTCATGGCAAGCCTCGCGGATCATCTCGGCAACCGTTTTCGGAGCGCCAGAAAGTGTCTGGTGCCGGCTTCGGCTCAGATGCCGGATGATGTTCTCCACCATGACTACCGTTCCATCTACCACCATCCCGAAATCCAATGCGCCGAGGGATAAAAGATTTGCGGGGATCTCAGCCACATTGAGAAAAATGGAGGCAAAGAGCAACGAGAACGGAATCGTCAGCGCAACGATGAGAGCGGCGCGGGCATTGAGAAGAAACAGGAAAAGGATGACGCTGACCAGAATCATGCCTTCAGTCAAGTTATGCATTACAGTGTGCAACGTGAAATGAAGAAGATCGGTGCGATCCAACATCGGCACAACCGTCACGCCGGGAGGCAGAATGCCATGGTTGAGCTCATAAACTTTCTTATGAATGCCATCGAGCGTGGGCTGCTCCTGCGCGCCTTTGCGCATCAGCACTCCGCCCTGAATCACATCCGGCTCGTCGATAATGCGCCCGTCTTCCATGTGGTTGGCTCTGGCCATATGACCCAACCGGATCTTGGGACCCTGCACGACGTAACCGATGTCCTTGACCCGCAAAGGTGTGCCGGATTTCGTGGTCAGCATGGTCTGCTCGATGTCCTGCACGTTGCTGAAGAGGCCCAGCGCGCGAACGTTCATCTGCTGCATGCCTTCTTCCACGAAGCTGCCGCCGGCATTGATGTTGTTATTCGCGAGTTGCTGCTCCACCTGGCCGATGCTCAATCCGTACGACACCAGCTTGTTCGGGTCCACGCGTATCTGGTACTCCTTCACCGTGCCGCCGAAGTCGGAAACATCGACCACATCGGGAACCGATTTGAATTCCTTGAGGAGAACCCAGTCTTCCAGAGACCTCAACTCCATCAAGTCATACCGTGGATTCGTGCTTCTGATCGTGTACCAATAGATCTGGCCCGTGGTGCTCCAGTCTGTTCCGATCTGGGGCTGAAGGTTTTGTCCGTTAGGCAGATTTACCTGCGTGAGCCGCTCCAGCACTTTCTGGCGGTTCCAATCGTTGACGGAAGTGTCGTCGAAGATCAGCAGCACGAACGACAAACCGAAAATAGACTCGGAGCGCAGGAACGTCATGTGCGGCATTCCGGCCATTTGAATTTCGATCGGAATCGTCACCTGCTGTTCCACTTCCTCGGCCGAACGCCCAGCCCATTGGGTGATGATCGTCACGTAGTTGTCGGCGATATCGGGGTAGGCCTCCACCGGCAGGTTGTGGAACGAGATAGCGCCCCAACCAGCCAGCAGGACGGCAATGGCCATAACGACAAACTTGTTGTTAAGCGCGAAGTCTACGAGAGCGCGAATCATTTCCTATTCCTTGTCTTATGGCTGCTGTGGTGGCACTCTTTCCGGAGCCCGAACATCCCAGTTAGCATCACTGAGCGAGCACGTGGTCCAAAACCAACGCGTTCGAAACCACCTGCTGGCCTGGCTGCAGACCTGATTTGACTTCCTGCAGATCCGTGTGGTCCTGCAAGACGTCTCCACCGACGATCTCCACGCGGCGGAATTTGTTGTCTGGCGCCGGGACGTAGACGAAATCGCGATCATGCATGTGCAAGATCGCGGATGCCGGCACGATGGTGTGCATTTCCTTGGTCTGACCGCGGAAAGTGGCCGTCACGAACATGCCCAGCTTCATGATTCCCGGGTTCTGCACCTCTATGCGAACCTTGCCCGTGCGAATATTGGGATCGAGGATCGGCAGGATGTTACTGACGCGCCCTTTGAACACGCGATCGGGATATGCATTCAGTTTGATGTCCGCCATATCGCCGATCCGGACAGTGGCCAGGTCATTCTCGTACACGTCGCAGACAATCCAGGTCGACGAAAGATCCGAGATCGTGAATGGGTATGGCGTATTGTACGCCTGCACGAGAGACCCCGCGGTAACCTCCTGATCGGTAATCGTTCCTGAAACGGGAGCGAAGATATCCACCGTGAAGTTCAGTTTGTCGGGATCGTTGCCAAGCAGCCGAAGGTGCTCGGCCGCCGTGTCCACCGCAACTTTGGCCTTGTCTTCGGTGTCTTGTGCGACTTGCAGGTCGTTGAGCGCGAAAGCGCCGTGCTCGTAAAGATCCTTGGTGCGCTCCAATTGGGCGCGTGCGAGGATTTCATCCGCGACGGCCATTTTGTAATTCGAATAGCCGCCCGACACGTCGTCGCTTCGAACCGTCATCAACAACTGGCCCTTCTGCACGAAGTCGCCGAGGCGCGTGCGAATGACCATGACGCGTCCCGAGGCAAGCGAGACGACCGGGACGTTGCGGGAAACGTCGGGAGTAACCGTCCCAGTGACCACCAACTCGGAAGTAGAGGGGTGCTCGGTCGCCACAGCCAGCGGAAACTGGTCCGGATGGTCCACTGAGAAAAGAGCTGCATCCGGAAACGGAACGACTTTAGCGGGCGGCGGTGCTCCGTCCGGCGTATCTCCCTTGACGCTGCTGCAAGCCTGCACGAGCAGCAAGAGTGGGATAGCGAGCGCCATCAAGGCGACGTCAATAACTCTAGATTTCATGAGAGCTCTCCATTCCGCCGGAAGTGCGCCAGTTCCGGTCGTTCAATTCCCAAAGCCATGAGATGACTCATACGGTCCACTTGTAAAGGATAGGACGACAGGCATAAGGAAGGCATGAAGAAAGGAAACCAAAAACGCTATGCGAGCTATACAAGCTATTTATGGCCTGCGGCCAGCACGACACTTCGAGCGCGCGACAGGGGCAGATATAAAGATTGTGTTAAGAGACGCGCCTAAGATGGTTCCCGGAAACGATAACCAAAGTAAGGTTCAGTGAGCAAATACTCAGGGGACGCCGGGTCATCTTCCAACTTCTTACGCAACTGATGAACGAATGTGCGGAGGTACTCCAACTCCTGGCCGTAGTCGCCACCCCAAACGGCTTGCAGAAGTTTGGCATGCGCGACCGGTAACCCGGGGCGGCTCATCAGGTAATGCAACAAGTCGAACTCTTTCGGCGTCAGGCGGAGAACCGAACCGGCTTTGCGAACGCTTCGGCGTGCGGGATCGAGCTCGATATCGCCGATCGTGATGGGCGCGCCCACCTGGGGCTCGGATGTCTCGGAGCGCCGGACCGCGGAACGCAGGCGGGCCGCCAGTTCGGGAATGGAAAAGGGCTTGGTGATATAGTCGTCGGCCCCGGCATCGAGCGCCTCAATTTTGTCGGCTTCCCTGTCTCGCACCGTTAGCATCAGGATTTGCAGTTGAGGGTACTTTCGCCGCATTTCGCGGCAGGTCACAATTCCGCCGGCGCCCGGCATATTGACGTCCAGGAGAACCGCCTGGAACTGTTGTGTTTCAACTTGCCGGAGAGCCTGCTCCCCATTGGAGGACTCGGCAACCTCGAAGCCGAGCGCGTCCAACGTCCGCCGCAACACGCGCCGCAGATCGGCATCGTCGTCGGTAACCAGGATGTTTCCGTTGAGAGCAGGCATGATCATAACTCACTTCGCAAGGGCCGCTGGAAGCGCCAGAGAGAACGACGTCCCATAGCTCGCTTCGCCTTCCGCCCAGACGCTACCCCGGTGGGCATCCACAATCTTCTTGACAATCGAAAGCCCCAGACCAGTGCCAGCGGGGAGATGCTGGGTCTCCGGCGCCCGATAGAATCGCTCAAAAACGCGCTCGCGATCCGATGAGGTGACCACGATTCCCTTGCTTCTCACCGTCAAAATCACCTCCGCATTCTTGGCCACGAACCGGATATCGATTGGCGATCCCGGCTCGGAGTATCTGACCGCGTTGTCGACGAGCTGCGCGATCGCAGTCAGAATCAATTCCCGATCCGCCATCACCATCAGTTCCTGACTGGATTCGGAGACGCGAAAACGCTCGCGATCCGCCGGAGAATCGAGTCTTTGAAGTACCACGCCCACCAGGCTGGAAAAGAGCAGCGGTTCCCGCTGTGGCTTGCATTCCGCGTTGTCCAGCATGGCCGCCCTGAGCAGGCGCGAGGCAAGGTGATCGAGCTTGTTCGCTTGTTCGTCTATCGTCGTGACAAGCTCCGTCTGCAGTTCCGACAAACCGCCGACCGCGAGCAGGCCGGAACTGGCAGTCCGGGCTACCGCCAGGGGCGTCTTGAATTCGTGCGCCAATGCGTCGAGAACGGCGGTGCGCAGTTGCTCGGTTTGACGGGCGGCTTGTGCGCGATACTCTCTCTGCAACGTCCGGGCGCGCTCGAGCGCAATTCCGGCCAGCGACGCGAGTGCCGTAGCCGCGAGCTTCGTCATCTCCGTATCGATTAGCGCCAGGCCCCCCACGGGCCGCACGCCCAAACGGACTACGCAATACCAGGTTCGTGTTTCGGGATCGAAAGTGTCGGTGTTTCGGAAGTATGCGTCGCGGGTGTTTTGGCCGGCCGCCGACGGGCCTTCGCCGCTCCGATAGGTCGCGGCCGAGGAAGCGTCGAAGAGCTGGACTGCGCGCAAGTCGAAGATATCCCGGATTAGGGAGGGGATCAAGTTGCCAGGCTCGCGGGAGCTATCCAGCAGCAAAATCCGTCGCGAGGTTTCATAGAGCCGCTCCATGTCGCGCCGGCCCGCGACGGCCTCCATGGCCCGCAGTTGAGCCCGCTGCGAAAGCCGGCTGATCACCACTGCGGTAAACTCAAATGCGCCTAACGCCACCCAGTTTGCCGGGCTGTTGGCGAAGCTGAATATTGGCGGAACGAAGTAATAGTTCAGGCAGGCGGCCGCTGCAATCGAGACAAGCGTAGCCTGCCAAAAGCCACCATAGAGCGCAGCCAACACTACCAAGACAAGATAGAGAAATCCCGTGAACGCAAAAGTCTGCCCGATGTGAAAGGAAACCCATGTGCAGCCGGCCACCGCAGCCAGAGCCAGGCAGCATGGCAGCATCGTTACAATGCTCCTTCTTAGCTTTGCGGCCGCGGCCCAGCACGCCGACTTTGCCGCGCCCATCGCCGGCCACTCCAGGGGCTTTAGAGTCCCTTCCGAGCCGTAGTGCGCGGCGAGTAAAAAAGGCATAACAAACCAAAGGCTAGGCGCTGAATCGCTCAACGTCAAAGTTCCAGGTTGCCCATGAACTCCATTTCGCGCAGATCGAAGGTGTAGTTGACGACAATCCGGCCGATCTGCGCCTCGAATTGGATTTGCCGATCCTTCCTGGTGATTTCCGCCGACAAAGGAAACAGATAGACCACCACGACGCCGCCTTCCAGTTGAAACACCTCGACGCTGCTTGGCTTCACATCCTTTTTCCCCTCGCGTTTTAAAGCCGCCAGACCCTTCAGAGGTTTCCCCAGTTCTTTGGGATCGCCCTTAAAATTGGCGTTGGGAATGCCGTAAACCGCGATGCGATAGCCCTCGCCGTCCAGCGTGAGAGGTGCGACCTCATGCGACTTCAACTCCGCGAGCCGAACAGGGAGAGCGCTCTCCCAACGCAGCTTCAAGGAAATTGGGTGGGAAAGAGAGCGGAAACTGCGGTCATCGCCTCCGGGGCCTGTGAAGATGTCCAGCGCGACCTTTTCTCCGCTGCCCTTCGGATCCACATTTTCATTACCGACGCCGCGAGGTTGTCCCATTTGTCCGCCATCTCTAAGCTGGTCCTCGGTCAGACGGCGCGTGATAGTCGCTCTAATTTCCTTCGCCCAAGGCGATCGATCGAGAATCTGCCGGGCGTCCTCGTCGGTCCATTGGGCGGCCGGCTTGCTCGTCCACACTGGAACCTGCGCTATGAGGCTGGCCTCAGCGACGATCAGTCCGAGCGATTGTAAAAGTAACTTACGCATTCCCTTGCTCCGTAAACGCCAAGCAGCGGCCGAGTCGCGCCCGGCCGCTGCGCTTCTAGCTTACCAAACACAAGTGCGGCTCTAAAACTTCACCATTACGCCAACCGAGATTTTCGCTTCGCTGCGGCGAAGGTCGGGGAACCAGACGCCGCCGACGGTGGCGCAATTCGTAGTCGCGGTGGGAAGATCGCTTGCCCCGGACGCTGCTCCGTTCATGCAGGCGAACTGTCCAGGTTGACCGTTGGTTCCACCGAGCTGGTAGCCCGGAGGTGTGACGCCGCCTCGTCCAGCGAAATAGGGAATGTCGGAGTGACGGTATCCCGCCTCTGCCCACCACGTAATGTACTCTCTGGGCATGTATTGAAGAGTGACGGTGCTATCCCACATGTGGGCCCTTTGGCCGGGAAGCTGCGTAAAGTAAGGCGAACCCGTCACTGCGTCGGCCCCGTTGATCGGCGGCAGCAGTGTCAGGTACCGGCCCCAGTTGCTCATGTCTCCGCCGCCAACCGTGACGGCGAGCAGGTCCTTGTGGAACCACACCCGGTTGTACATCATCCATCCCACAAACGAATCCTTGTTCTTACTGGGCGCGCCCGTGCACTGAATGCCGCCGCCATATTGGCATCCGGCGTCCGCTGTAAGGGTATATGCTATTTTATCGATGCCCATCTTATCGGGCTTGTTATAGTACCTGACTTCGATGCTATCGTCCGTGTGAATGCGTTCCGTGTGGGGAAGACCCAGGTTATCCTGACCGTAGCCATACTGGTTAGCGACCAGCTTGAACCATTCCTTCGGCTGCCAGAGAAGCTGGCCGCCCAAACCGGGGTGCCCGTTGAACTTGGCGTAGGACTGCCATCCGTTGATGAACCAGGGTTCGATCTTCAGCTTGTTCGTGGGGAACCACTGAACGCGCACGCCGTTGAAGAACCAAGGCGTGTTCGATGACACGTACGACGGCTGGTAAGTCCAGTTATCGAAGTTGTAATAGCTGAACAATCCGATGTACGAAACGAAGATTCCCGCGTCGACATTAAGCCCGTGGTTCACGTTGAAGTGGTATCCGCCATAAGCTTCCGACGTGTACTTATACGCGCCGCGGAGGTCCCACTGGCCGATCCCGAAGCTGGCGTCGTTGCGGGGCGTGGTCGTGGCGAACATGCCGAACATGAACAAGATTCTGCCGCGGACGTTCTGCCAGTGGAAATCGCCGCCCACGCTTTCCTGTTCGATCTGCACTTCACCCGAACGGAAGGACTCGGTCGCGCCGACGATTGTGTGGTCGATGGGCTGGTTGAAATCTTCCATGTAGTTGGTGTCGAACCGGATTTCCGGAGTGAAGAACTTCGTATCCAGGACGGTGTCTTTGGATCGCGTGGTGGCGTTCATCCAGGTGAAGTCGCCATAGGCGAAAGGCGTGAAGTTGTCGACTGCGGGACCGGGTGGCGGCGCCGATAGAGCGTCCGGAAGGGCGGCCGCGGGAGCCGGCGCGGGAGTCGTAGCCGGCGCAGCGGGAGCGGCTGGCGGGGGCGCTGGTGCGTCCTGTGGCGCCGGAAGCGGAGCCCCCACGTCGGAAGTCGGAGTATTGGCCACCGGCATTCCAAACGCCGCAACCGGTGGGTACTTCAGTGTAGCCTCTGTCGTCGGCGCCGTCTGCGTTTTCGGTGAGTACGGCTGCGGTTTCCACAACCGCGCCAACAGGCTCTGCTTCGGCTTGTCGCCTGACGCTGGTGGAGTGGCAGGCGCAGCGCCAGCCGCGCCGGTCGCGCTCGAACTCGCCGTGATGACTGCCGGCTGAGGAGTGAGGTTCGCAATCATAATGACATCGGTCCTGGTCGCCCGGCCCGCTGTGATCCATAGCTTAGAAACCGTGTCCGGATAGCCCTCGGCTTGCAACGTTACTACGTATTCGCCCGGAGCGACGTTAGAGATCGAGTATATTCCGTCACCGGCCGAGATAGTCGTCCAGATCCCCTTCCCGTCGGCCTTGGCCAAGGTCACCATCGCTCCGGCGATGGGAACCTTCGCCGGACTCTTGACGACGCCGGCGACCGCTCCGAACATCGGCTGAACTTCCGCAGGTCCTTGGTTATGCGCCGCCCCCCCCACACTGCCCGGCCCCGTTTGCCCGAAAACGGAAATTCCGGACGCCACCGCGCTGATCGCCAAACCAACAGCAGCGGATCCAACAGCAGTCATTATCGATTTGCGAGTCATAGTGTTTTCTCGTTCTTCGATTGTGGGGGAGGACCCGTGAAAAAGGTATGAAAGGGCCGATCAGGAATTTCTATAAGTCACATAACCAGTGTGATGTGACTATCGTTCCCGATTCGGAGGCATCAGGCGAAGCCGGTAGCCGATAGCCCGGTCGGTGACGATATATTGGGGACGCGCTGGGTCTGGTTCGATCTTCTTGCGCAGGTTCTTGATAAATGCGCGGAGAGAATGAACGCCCTTGGTTGGATCGCAGGGCCATAGCTTCCGGACCAGCTTCGCCGACGGCACGGTCCGATTCGTGTGAGCCAACAGGTGGGTCAGGACGCTGCATTCGAGCCACGTGAGACGCACTTCTCCCGCATTTCCCCGAACCGAGCGGGCGCTCAAAACTACCGTTTTGTCTCCCATCTGAATCGGCTTGAACGGCATGCGCTCTTTGCCTGGCATCCGCCGAGGCTTGCGTCGCATGTACTCCCGAGGCGTGCTGTCCGCGGGTCGGGCAGGCACAATCGGCCCGTTACCTGGAGGCGGCGGCAGCCATCGGAGGGAGTTGGGCGCGTTCGTAAGTGTGCCGAGGAGGATCAGGCAACACTCTTCGATGTCGAAAGGTGCCTTGCTCTTATCGAGCGACGCTTCGGTCACGTCATAGCGCTCACGCACCAATACCGACTTCAGGGCCGAGCAGTCGAGGTTCTGCCGATGAATAATTAAGACCTTACCCGGACCCATCGCGCCAACTCCAGACAACTCGGTCACTGGATCAGTTACTCCGCCAATCACAAGTGTAGAGGGGAACTTGTAAAAAAGTCATAAAGGCGCCCGCCTATCTCACACGGGGTTTTTTATGCCTTATTCACAACTTTTGACGCATGCTCGAAGTGACGGGTAAGGAGGGTACGTGACTAACATCGGTGAGATAAAAGGCTGGCCGGCGCTTCGAGCCGTCGCCATCTCTGTCTGTGCCACTGGCTGTATGTTCGCTCAGCCGCTTACCCTCGCGATGAGCTCCCCTCGAAGCCCCGGAGGCGCAGTGGGCGAAGCTTCCACGCACGTCATCCGGGCGGATGTCAACCTGGTCCTGGTCCCCGCCGTTGTGACCGACCGCAAGGGAGCTACCGTGAACGGCCTGACGCGCGATAATTTCAGGGTGCTGGAGAACAAGGTTCCGCAAGATATCGTCGCCCTTAGCAACCAAGACGCGCCGTGCTCCATCGGTATCGTTCTCGACCTCAGCGGCAGCATGCGCACGAAGTTGCGGGCCGCCACCGATGCCGTGCGCGCGTTTCTCGAGACGGCAAATCCCGAGGACGAAGTATTTCTGCTCACCGTCGGCTCGCGCCCGCACAGCTTGTCGGATTTCACGGCCGACTTCGCGGCACTGCAAAACAGGGTCGTGGCGGCCCGTGCCGATGGCGACACCGCCTTGGTCGATACCGTATATTTGGCTTTAAGCCGGCTGCGCTCGGCGCGGAAAGGCCGCGGCGCTTTGTTGGTCGTTTCCGATGGCATGGATAATAACAGCCGCTATTCCAAGCCGGAATTGCTGCGAGTCGTCGAAGAGGCCGATGTGCAGATTTATACAATCGGGATTGCGGACGTTCCCGCTGGAAAGAAAGCCATCGAACTGACTGAGCAGTCGAGGGGGCTGGCTTTTCTCAGCGATCTCGCGGAGCGAAGCGGCGGCATGAACTTCAAAGCCGTTATCTCCGATGATGTCGAGCCGGATGCGCTCAAAATCGGGCGCGCGATCCGTAACGAGTATGTGATCGCATATGGCCAGAGCAGTGCCAATGACTTCGGTAAGTGGCGCAGCATTCAGGTTAAGGTGAACCCACCGCAGTTCCGGGTTTACGCACGCGCCGGATACTTTGCGCAATGATCGGGCGGCAACTCTAGGAATTCGAAGGCGAGCGGAAGCGGTAACCGAGCCACGGCTCAGTAACCAGGTATTGCGGCTGTGTCGGATCTTCCTCGATTTTCTTGCGGAGTAAGCGGACATACGCGCGAAGATACTCGAGCTCCTGGCCGTACTCCGGCCCCCAGACCGCTTGCAGGAGGCGAGCATGCTCGATTGCGACGTCCTGGTGCTGCATGAGGTACCTGAGGAGTTCGAATTCGGTTGGCGAGAGGCGAACCTCTTCTCCCGATCTGCGCAGCCTGCGGTGCTGGACGTCGAGTTCCAGGTTGCCGGCCCTCAGCACCGATTCGCCCTCTGCATCTTCCACCCGAACGCGGCGAAGCACCGCCTGCAGACGCGCGACTAACTCCCGGACCAAAAAGGGCTTTGTGACGTAGTCGTCCGCGCCGGCCTCAAGCGCCTCAATCTTGTCGTCCTCTGTATCCCGAATCGTGATCATCACGATTCCCGCGCCAGGGGCCAAAGCGCGGATGCGCCGGCACGCTTCCACTCCGCCCATGCCGGGCATGTTGCTGTCCAACAGCACCAGGTCTATCGAGCCTTTGCCAACCACTTCGACGGCCTCCTCGCCGTTTCGGGCTTCTTCGATCATGAAGCCGCCGGCGCTCAAGGTAGATCGAAGAGCGCGTCGCATGGCCGCCTCATCATCCACCACCAGGACTCTAACTCGCTTGGAGTTCATGAAGCGCTTCGCTCATTGCCGCCGGTAGCCGCATGCAAAACGTCGTGTCTTCGCCGTTCTCCGGTTGACAGTCGAGCTCCAAACTCCCTCCATGCGCCACTACGATCTTGCGCGCAAAGTAAAGCCCCAACCCCGATCCCGACGCCACCTGCCCGACGCTCGAGCCGCGATAGAAACGCTCGAAGACGCGCTCGCGCTCTTCGGCTGGTATCGGGAAGCCTTCATTGGTTACCCGGATGCTGGCGACGCCTTCGCCGAGCTCGAGGCGCACCATCACGACACTGTTCGAGCTGGAGTATTTGAACGCGTTAGCCAGCAACTGCATCAGCGCCAGGCTCAGGAGTTCGGAATCGGCCAGCACTTCCACGCGCTCGCGGCCCAAATCGAGCGCTACGGACCGTTGGGCGGATTGCTGCCGCAATTGATCGGCCGTGCGTCTGACCAGTGCCCTGAGATCCTCGTGCTCCAGTTTTGGCTTGACTTCTTCCCGGTCCACCCGCGCCATGCGCAGCAGCCGGGTGGCAAGGTGGCTTAATCGCAAGGCTTCGCTTTCGACGATCGCCGCCATTTCGAGCTGCTCCGGAGCCAGTGCGCCGGCCTCGCGCAGCCCCTCGGTGGCCGTGATGATGGTCGCCAAAGGCGTCTTGAACTCGTGAGCGAATGCGTCTAACAGGGCCGAGCGGAGAGTCTCCGCTTGCGTGGCGGCGGCTGCCTCGCTTGCCGTTCGATAGGAGCGAGCCCTGTCCAGCGTTCCGGCAGTCAATGTCGCCAGGGAATCGACGGTCGACTCCGCGTCGTTGAGCCCTTCGAATCCCACAGCCCCGGTGATCTTCCCGGCCACCCGGAGGCAGCGGACAAACACCTTCGTTGGCGGATCGTCGTAGTCCCGGCCTTCCAGGAACGCGTGCCGCGTCCGCTCCGCCAGTCCATATTGCGAATCTCCGTCTAACTTCGCTTTCGCATCGCCGGCATCGAACAGGCAAGCCGCATGCAATGCGAAGATCTCGCGCAACAGTTGCAGAGTTCTCTCGCCGGCCGCTGCTTCGGGTTCCAGTGACAACAGTTGGCACGCAGCTTGATAAAGCAGAGCAAGGGCCTTGCGTTTGCTCTCCGAAGCGCGGGCCGCGCTCCGCGCTTTAGCCGCGAACCGCGTTATCACCAGGCTCGTCACCAGGTAAGTAGCCAGCGCCATGCTGTCCAAGGGACGGTTGATGTCCCAGGCCAGAATCGGAGGGACGAAGAAATAGTCCAGAGTCGCAACCGCGATGACCGAGACAATGGCGGACGCGGCGAATTCGGCTACGGCCGATTGCGACACCACCAGCAGTAAATAAAGGAATGCCGGTATGGCGATGTCGGGGTGCAGGGGAAAGCATACGGCAGTAATCGCTGCCACGCCGAGCGCACCCAACGCTATGTGTTTGATTACCCGCCCGAGCCGCGCCAACCTTCGTTGCGTCACCGTCGCTCTCGGTGCCATTTCCCGCAATCCTCCCACTCCACAGCTTCGAATCCGGATCGACTGGGCCGGCGATGACGAAGGCGAACAGAGAGCTTCAACGTCATCTATGAGTGTAGGGTGGCCACTGTGAAAAAGTCATAAAAGGTCATGAAAAATTCGGGGAGAACAGGAACCTGATTATTCGACGCTCAGTGCGGTCGTCTTAGCTGAGCTTCGAGGTTCGCTACGCATCGGTAAGCAACAGAAACCAAAGGCGCCAGTGCGCCCGCAAGAGCCCTGTGGAGAACTGGGAAAGGGGTCTAAGGGAAGCCGTAACTTCGAGTCTGCGTGCTCGACCCAAAGAGCTCCCCAACGGTCTTACACCGAAGTTACACCGGTGGCGCAGATCTCCAACACTTGCTTCCGGCCCGCGGGATATGATATGAAAAACCGACCACCGGAGGGGTGACTGGCATCATGGAGAAACTCGAATCCGTTCCGCCGCCGGCGGACGGGAATTCGCGGCGCGGCTTTTTCCAAGCGGGAATTCTCGGCCTTGGCGCGGCGATAGCCGCCGCGTTGGGATTGCCCGCGCTCGCCTATCTACTGACGCCGCCGAAATCGAAACAGCCAAACCGGTGGATTGAGATCGGCGAACTAAACCAGTTTGCCGCCGGCGCTCCAATCGAAGTGGCCTTTCGCCGCAACCGCACCGATGCCTGGAAGGTGGTCAGCGAGAAAGACACTGTTTGGGTTGTGAAGCGCGCCGACAGCAGCGTGACCGCGTTCGGTCCGCAATGTACACACCTGGGATGCGCGTACCATTGGGACGACGGACGCCAGCAGTTCCTGTGCCCCTGCCACTCGTCGCTGTTCCGAATTGACGGCAGTGTGATTTCGGGGCCCGCGCCGCGTCCGCTCGACCGTTACGAAACCAGGGTAGAGAACGGCAGACTGATGTTGGGGAGCCTGCGAACCGTCGGCGAGAGGCAGGCATGAAGCGGCAAGTCGAGAGCCTGGCCGCGTGGCTCGAGGACCGTACCGGCCTGCCGGGCGCCGTTGCGCATTTCCTGGACGAGAAGATCCCGGCCTCGGGCGGCTGGCACCAAGTGTTCGGCAGCGTCGCGATGTTTCTGTTTCTCACCCAGGCGTTCACCGGCATCCTGCTGGCGTTCAACTACGCGCCCACGCCGGGCGAAGCTTACAACAGCCTGCGCTATATCCTGACCGAGGTCGCCGGCGGGCGGCTGATTCGCGGGCTGCACCACTGGGGCGCCAGCATGATGATTGTGGTGGTGGTGCTTCACATGTTGCAGGTGTTCGTTTTCGGTGCTTACAAGAAGCCGCGCGAGACCACTTGGATGTTAGGTGTGGTCTTATTGCTTCTCACCCTGACTTATGGACTTACCGGGTACTTATTGCCGTGGGACAACCGCGCTTACTGGGGCACGGTGGTGACGACTAAGATCGCGGCTTCGGCTCCCATTGCCGGGCCATATGTGACGCGGTTGCTCGGCGCCGCTAGCGGCGTCGGCGTAGTCACGTTCGCGCGGTTTTATGCCGTGCACGTGCTGATACTGCCCCCGGCGACTCTGTTGCTCATCCTGGCTCATGTGTATCTGGTTCGCCGCCACGGAGTGACGCCGCAGCCGGGCGATGAGCTGCTGCCGAAGAAGCCGTTCTATCCGGTGCAGGTATTCAAAGACACGGCTGCCATCTTCATCGCATTCGCCGTTCTATTCATGCTGGCGGTGGTGGCCAAGGTGCCGCTCGAGCAACTGGCGGATCCAACCGATACGAGTTACATTCCGCGCCCCGAGTGGTATTTTCTGTTCCTGTTTCAGACGCTCAAGTTCTTCGAGGGGCCGCTCGAAATCGTCGGCAGCACTGTTCTGCCCGGCCTGGCGGTGCTGGCCCTTTTCGCGGTGCCGTTTATCGATCGCGCGCGGATGGTGAAGGTGACGCGCCGAACGGTGGCGATCGGCTTCGTGATTCTCGCCGGCATCGGTTGGGGCGGGCTCACCGCGGCAGCCGTCATGTCGACCCCGCGCGAAGCGGTCGCGCAGGTGGATTACTCGGCGCCCACGGATTGGATCCAGCTTTCGCCGGAAGAGATGGCCGGCATCGCTTACTTCCGCCAGGAAAGCTGTGCCAGTTGCCACTCTGCCGGCTCGTCGCTGGGGCCGGACCTGACGCGCACCGGCATCCACAAGGACGCGGCCTGGATGATCCGCCACTTTAAGCAGCCCGCGGCAGTCCGCCCGGGCAGCGCCATGCCGCCGGTCGAGCTCGGCGATGCGCAATTGAATTCGCTGGCTGCGTTCCTGCTCAAGCTGACACCGGAGAACTCGACCGCGCTCACCGACGCACCGGATTTCGCGGTGCGTGGCGCCGTAGTGTACCAGGATGGACACTGCGCCGCCTGCCACATGGTGAACGGCGTGGGGATGAAGGTGGGGCCTCCGCTGAACGGCCTGGCCAAACGCCAGACGCGAAGCTGGGTGGATGACCACTTTGCCAACCCGCGGAAGCTCTCTCCGGGGTCCATCATGCCGCCCTACCAATTCTCCGCCGAGGACAAGAAGAATCTGACCGCCTATCTGTTCTCACTGCCGGAATAAGCAGCCGGGCGCAAATCCGCATCCTCCGGCAACGCCGGCGGTCTTGCCGCCGGTGATTTGCTGAACTCCCATTGCTCGTGTGCGCCCATGCAGCCGTCTGTCTCCAGCATCGGCATCATTCGCGAAGCGAACTCGGCCGGGGAAAACCGCCGCGCATAGGCTTGCAGCACGAGGGGCCGAAAGTGCGCTTCCATAGCTTCGAAGCGCTCGATGGCGGCTTCCAGGCATTTGTCGGAGGCTTGTTCGTAGAACGCGCCCCCAAACGCCGGAACGCTTTCTAACACGCCACCGCGTCCCAAGGCGATCACCGGCTTGCCACTCGCCAGAGCTTCCACGGGAGTCAGCCCGAAATCTTCCTCACCAGGCAGCACCAGCGCGCGGCACCGTGCGTATAGTTCGCGAAGATCCTCGTCGTTCACACGTCCTAGGAAGCCGATGTTAGAGCCCGCGCCCGCCTTCAGCCGGCGATACTCCGGACCGTCACCGGCGACGATTAAGCGCCGCCCGCTGTGGGTAAACACGCGCACGGCGGAATCAATCCGTTTGTAAGGCACCAATGCCGAGACGATGAGGAAGTAATCATCCGGTGGCTTGGAGTAGAACGAATCCACCTCCACCGGCGGATGCACCACCTCCGATTCGCGACGATAGGTCTTGCGAATGCGGTTCTGCACGTTGCGGCTGTTAGCGATGAAACGGTCCACCCGAGCCGCGGACGCGTAATCCCAGAGGCGGAGGTAGTGAGTCAGCGGAGTCATGGCGGCGCGTTTCCAGCGCGACCTGGTCCAATCGTTGCGGTAAGCCGGGTAAAGATCCCATAAGTACCGCGGCGGCGTGTGGCAGTAACAAACATGCCGCGCAGAGGAAGAGACAATCACGCCCTTGGCTGGACCGGATTCGCTCGAAACAATCAGATCGTAACCGCGCAAATCGAAACTCTCCAGCGCCATGGGCATCAGTGGCAGCAGCGCCCGGTGCCAGCGGCGCAGCGGATTCAGAAACGACGTCGTGATCTGATGCAGCCGGACTTCCTGGCTAAGTGTCTGCGGCGCGGAGAACAATGTAAAAATGTCCGCCCCCGGCAGCAAGCGGCAAAGCGCGTCGAGCACCTTCTCGCCGCCGCGCCGATCTAACAGCCAGTAATGTACGATTGCTACCCGCACCTATAATCAGCTTACTGCCTATGGACTGACTTAGCTGAGTTCCCCAATGATTTTTACCGCTGTAACAGGCTTGCGCATGTTATCAAAGGATCAGTGACCACTCGCGACGCCCTCGGAATAGTACGGCCCGACCCATTGCTCTGCCACGTCGAGTTGCCGCTGCGCCGGGCGTACCACCCGGTAGGTTTTCGGCTGCACCTGGCCACCAATGCGACGGACGTAATCGACGCCGCCGACGAATGCTGGCGCGAATATGAGCCGGAATTCGCCTGCGAGCCGATGGAGCTTCGGATCGTGGTTGAAGCCGAGGGAGGGCCGGCAGGCCAGCCGTCCTTCCGTTTGCAGCGGCATCTGCTGTCGATTGTCTCCGACGCCCACAATTTCGCGAGTGTGGACATCGGCACGCAGCGTGCGTTCATTTACGTATCGAAGGAGACCGCTTCGGACCACGGTCTGTTGCGCTGGTTTTTTCTGGAGGCGATTGCTTACGTGCTGCTGGCGCAGCGCTATGTGGCTCCGCTGCACGCGGCCTTGATCGCGCGTAATGGAACCGGCATTCTGCTCTGCGGCGAATCCGGAGCCGGCAAGAGCACGCTTGCGTTTGCCGCCGCTTGCGCAGGTTGGACGTTTCTTTCCGACGATTGCACCTGGCTGCTGGCGAACGGTTCCGAGGCTACAGGGGTCGGCAGACCGCACCAGGTGCGCTTCCGCGAAGATGCGCCGGGTTTGTTTCCACGCCTGGCCGGCTGGGGCGTGCGCGAGCGGCCCAACGGCAAGATCGGAATCGAAGTGCCGACGCGCGCCCTCCCGGAAATCCGCACCGCGCTGCGGTCGAAAATCAGGGGTCTGGCTTGGCTGGACCGCGGCCACGGGGCGCGGCCGGCGATGAAGCGCGTGGAGCCGGCCGAAGTGACACGGCAACTGCTGAATTCCTGCAGCTACGGCCCGGAAGTGGATGCGATGCACGAGCGAGCCACCCGCAGGCTTCTCGATCTGCCGGCATGCCGGTTCCAATACGAGTCGCTGGATGACGGGTTGCGGCTGCTTTCCGATTTTGCGATCTCGATCGGCGCCGGGGCCGCGTCCGGAGGTGGAGTTTGAACAATACCAAGCACCGTGGCGCGGCTTGCCCGTGCACCATCCGGGGCCGTCAGGCCTGCAGAGCCGAGAGTCGTCTCGGCTTTTCTTCTATTCGCGCAGGCGCGGCAAATCACCGGCGACAAGATCGCCAGCGTTACCGATGACCGCCGCAGCCGCAACCGGCACGCGGCCGAACCCCTGGCCGGGATGCCGCGCGATTCCCAGCGGCCCTGCCGCGGCGCTGGCCGCGCTGCATCTTGCCGAACCGGAGTTAGGCGCGATCCGCCGGCTCAACGACCGCGAGTGGCGCCGGGCTCTCGATTACTGCGACAGCTCACACCTCACGCTGGCCCTGCGCCGCGCCGCGCGGGACGCCATGCCCGATTGGGTGCGCGAGCGAACGGACCGCAACGCCGCGCAGAATCGGCAGCGCCTGCGCCGCACCGAGGAGGCGTATCGCGCGGTGTCCCATTGCTTGACGACGCATGGCATCGAGTTTCTGACGCTGAAGGGCATCGCGCATTGCGGGCAGTTCGCAACACCGCCCGCCGAGCGCGTGCAGTATGACATCGATCTGTTCTCACCGCCGGAGGGCGTTCACGCGGCGGAGGCGGCTTTGCGAGACCTTGGCTATGAGCGGATCCCCCGCATGGAAAGCTTCCCTACCGATCACCTGCCCACGCTCATCCGCAAGACGGGCTGGGAATGGCGCGGCGATTTCTTCGATATCGATATTCCGCTGTCCGTGGAGCTGCATTTCCGGTTTTGGAACGACGCCGTGGAGCGGCTGCCGGCGCCCGGAACCGAAGAGTTCTGGGGCCGCCGCGGCAGGTTGCGCGTGGCGGATGTGGATCTCGACGCCCTGCGCTTGCCCGACGCGCTGGCGTACGCCGGACTGCATTTCCTGAGGCACGTACTGCGCGGCGATACCATCGCGTTCCACGCGTATGAGATTGCCCGTTTCCTCGATACGCGAGCCGAAGACGATGAGTTCTGGGACGAATGGAGCGCGCTTCATTCGCCGCCGCTGCGCCGGTTGCAGGCCGTAGCGTTCCGCCTGGCTGCCGAGTGGTTCGGATGCGGCATCGCACCCATATGGGAGCGGGAGATGGCCGCGCTGCCGAGCGCCACAGAACTCTGGTTTGCCGATTTTGCGCATCAACCGGCAGCGTCGGCCTTCAATTCCAGCAAAGAGGAACTCTGGCTGCATTTGAGCCTGATCGAGACGCGCCGTGACCAATGGAGTGTGGCGCGGCGGCGGCTATTGCCGGGCAACCTGCCACCAGACGGCGGCGCGGTTCACGTTCCGCGGAATGAATTGACGTGGCGAAAGCGCGCGCGCTACAAGCTGCGGCACTTCGCGTACGTGGCACGGCGGGCGCGGCGTCACGCCGTGTCGCTCGCGGCAACGGCACTCTCCGGCGCCCGGTGGTGGGGGCGGGCGAACGGACTGAGCCGTCAATTCTGGGTCTTTCTGGCGACCGCCATCCAGTTCAACTTCGGGCTCTTCGTTTTTTTCCTGCTCTACAACCTGCACCTGTTCGACCTCGGTTACCGCGAGGATTTCCTGGGAATGGTGGGATCGAGCGCCACCATCGGCAGCATCGTTGGCACCATTCCAGCCGCTTTTCTGATGCGGCGTTTCGGCTTGCGCAAGGCGTTGCTGGCCGATATCGCGGCGACCGCCGCCATCGTCACCCTGCGCGCTCTGACGACGTCGCGCCTGCCGCTGATCGCGCTGGCCTTCGCCGCCGGAACCATCTTCTCCGTGTGGGCGGTAGCCATCAATCCGGCCATCGCCGGCGCGGTGGAAGAGAAGCGCCGCCCGCTGGCCTTCAGCATGTTCTTCGCCGTCATGTTCTCGGTGGGGATCGCGGGCAGTTATGCGGGCGGCTGGCTGCCGGTGTGGCTGCACGGCAAGCAACCCGTGCTGTTGCTGGCCGCGCTCCTGGTGGCGCTGGCGCTGATTCCGGCATGGTATCTCAAGCCGGGCGAGCCTCCCAAAGAAAGCGCCAGAGTTTATCCGCGCAGCCCGTTCCTGCTTCGATATCTCGCCGCATTCGCGGTGTGGAACCTGGCCACCGGAAGCTTCAACCCGTTCGCCAACGTCTATTTTGCGCACCTGCGATTTTCACCCCAGCGAATCGGCGGCGTCTTTTCCGGCTCGCAAGTGGCGCAACTGGCCGGCGTGCTGATGGCCCCCGCGATCTTCCGGAAAGCCGGCCTCGTAACCGGCATCGTGTGGATGATGGCAGCCACGGCTGTCGGGTTGGCCGGGCTATCCAGCCAGACAACCGCTGCCACGGCCGTGCTGGCGTACGGGGGGTACATGACGTTCCAATGGATGAGCGAGCCCGGACTGAACGCGCTGTTGATGAGCCGGGTGGCCGAGCGCGAACGCAGCGGAGCTTCCGCGCTGAATTACCTGGTTGCGTTTTCCGCGCAAGCGGTGGCGGCGCTGGCGGCCGGCCGGTTGCTGGCGCACTTCGGTTATGGCGTGGTGCTCGCCGGCGCGGCGTTGCTCGCGGCGGGCGCTGCCGGCCTGTTTCAGGCGTTTGTCAATTCGCGCGCGGCGGAGCCTCGCGCGGCGCACTCGATCGTTGCCAGCACCTCCTGACGGTATCTGTCGAGCGTGAACCGCCCCCGCCATAGTTCCCTGGCAGCTTCGGACATTCGCTCCATCCTTTCCCGCGGACCCTTCAGAAGTCCAATCGCGAGCGCCGCCATGTGCTCCACCGAGTCTGCCAACACTCCGGGCAAGCCGGCGGCCACTTCCGGAATCCCGCCGGAGGGAAATGCAAGCACCGGCACGCCGGCCGCATACGCCTCCGGAATCACTCGCGTAGTTGCTTCGGGGCCTGTGGATGGCACCAGCAATAGGTCGAGTCCGGCCAGCACCGCATGGATATCCGCGACCCATCCGGTGAATTCCACCGGGAGGCCTGCCGCTTCCGCGCGTATCTGGGCAGCGTAGCGTTGCGCGCGCGCGTCGGAAAACAGCGGTGCGCCGCACACCACGAACCGGCATTCGGGCAGCGCGCGGTGAACGATCGATGCCACGCGCAGAAACTCGCGCTGTCCTTTTTCGGCCGCGATCCGGCCGATGCAGCCGACACAGGACGGGCCGCTCGGTCGCTCGGCGGCGAGTGCAGGCCCCGTCACGCCGTTGTAGATCACTTTCACGCGCTCCCGCGGAACAAACTTTCTCCACGGGTCCGCCGCGAACCGGCACGCCGCGATCACCGAAGCATCCGTGCGGCGTAGCGCCTCTCCCGCCATCCATCGCGACGGGCCTGCAGAAATGTAACTGTGGGAATGAAAAACCACGGGCAGGCGCAGTCCCATCACCGCCGGCAGCAGTCGCGGACCGTTCACGTAAACCAAATCGGCCTGTGTCTGTTTCGCCAAGAGCCGAACCTGCCGCACGACTCGCGGTGTCCCCGTCAAAAATCGCATCGCGTCCGCCGGCGATTTCCTGCCGGAGCGATACGGCCCACAGTCGATTCTCGCCGTCGCAAAACCCAGCGCGCCGATCTGACCGAACAACGGACCATCGCCTGGCATGACTACCACCGCGTCCCAGCCGCGCTCCCGTATGGCGGGCAACAACTCCACCAGCGCTTGCTGCGCGCCGCCCGGATCGCTGAACTGGTCGAGGATGAGCAGCCTCATGCGCGAACCGCCAGCGCGAGCACCCAGAAGTACACCGGCAACACACGCCAATAGGTGAGAAGATCGCCGGAGGCCATCTGCACTATTTGTCCCGACCAGAAGCAGAGCATCCAGGCGCCGAAAAAGGACCGACGTGCATCGTGAGCCCGCGCTGCACGGCGCGCAGCACGCAGGATGGCGACATTCAGCCACACCAAAGCAGCCAGGCCGCCCACGCCGGTTTCCACCAGCAGGCTGAAGTACATGTTGTCGGCGACTACCGTTGTACCCAGGTAGTTACTGTACGGCAGCGTCTTATAACCGATTCCGAACAGCAGTTGCCACGGATGGGCGGCGATCCAGTCCGCCAGGATTCGCCAGCTTGCCACGCGGCCGGAAAGCACGCCTTCAGTGGACGAGAAGAGATACTGGGCCGACACTCCCAGGCGCAGCCAGTACATCTCGAGGAACTGGGGAAAGATCTTCCAGATGAGCAGCGACGCACCCGCCAGGCAGGCTGCCAGAGCCGGCGCCCTGTGCAGCAGCCGTAAGCGCCGCCGGTTCAGCCACGCCAGCACCGCCAGCGCCACCAGCAAATTGACCAGCGATCCGCGGGAGTACGAAAGCACCAGCGCGGCAAAGAAGACCGCGCCTCCCGCCGCCATCGCCTTGCGCGAGACGGGCGCTTCGGCACGCGGACGCGATAACCCAACAGCGATCATCACCAGAAAAAATGCGCAGAAATTGCCCAGCGTGCTGGCTTCATAAAACAGCCCTTGCGCGCGGCGGTACACGCCCGAACCGAGCCAGACAAATTGCGCCCCGTACCCGGCTGGAGCGGGGAACTGGTAGTAGAAGTCCACGCAGGCGAACAGCGCCGCAGCCGCCGCAGCGCCGTATAGCCGGCGCGTCGCGCGAAACGCGTCGAAATCGACGGATGGACCGTGCACGGTGTACAGGTAAACGTAAACCGGAATCGCAAACAGGGCCACTCGCGCCAGGCTCCCGGCCGCCACTTCCGCGCCCGAGCACACCGCTGCCACCGCAACGCTGGCGGTGAGAACGGCCGTCAACGCCAGCAGCGCGGCGCTCACCCCGGACCACGCGAAGCGCCATTCGGCCAGCCAAATCAAACCACAGAACACTCCCCAGGCGGCTAACAGGAGCGAGGGATGCGGACCCGAATTGCCGATTGCGATCGGCAGTGGCGGCAGCAGCAGCGCCGCCGCAAGGAATGCCGCCAGCCATCGCTCCGGCCGCCCCAGCGTCCACCATGCGAAGGGAACCAGCACCGCGGGCGCGGCCAAAGCAGCCTTCGCGCCGGGACCCGGAGCTACCGCGATGGCAGCGGCCCATACACCGGCCAAGGCCGCCCACGCACGGCTTCCGCGCGATTCGGAATAAACCGCTTCATTCACCGGCCGCCCTCTCCCACCGCGCGAAACTCGCCGCGCCGCGAACCCGCGCGCTGCCCCTGGTAGCTCATCTCCAGCGTGAAATAGATCACCGGCAATAGCAGACCTAGCAGCAAGGCCGCTGCCAGGTTGAGGGGCAGATTCGGCGAAGACGGCCTCTCCGGCACGATCGCCGGATCGATGATTCTGAGCCGCTCACCGCGGTAACCGGACTCGCCACGAGCTTCGCCGAGCCGTTGCTCCATGGCGGTCAGCGCAGCTTCATCGGCCTTGCGCTCGCTTTCGAGCTGGTCGCGATCCGCCAGCCGCTGCGCCAGGAGTTTCTGCTGATCCGCCTCCTGTCGATCGAGCGCATGCAGTTGCCTTCGCAGTTCCTGCAGACCCGCATGAGAGCTGCTCGGGGTCATGCTGGCCTGAATCTGCCGGGCACGGTCCGAGGATTCGGCGATTTCGAGCTCCGCGCTGGCGATCTGTTGCTGAATCTGCGACCGCAACCCAGCCGCCACGCCGAGGTCCGATTGCAGCGCATCCACCGGCTCGTCGGCCAACATGCGTGACCAGGCGGCGTCGGTCTCCTGCAAGCGCGCCCGCGCCCGGCGCTCCTCTTGAGCGACGGCTTCCACCAGGTCCAGTGCGCCCTGCATCGCGATGGCCCGATTCATTTCCACTGTCTCATCGGCCAGGAATCGCGCCACCGCTTGTGCCCGTTGCGGGTCCGGCAGGGTGGCGGCAATCTCCAGGATGCGCGTGTTGCGCACAATCTCAACCCGCAGCACACTCTTCTCTAAACTTTCGATCGGCCGGTTCCCGAGTATCTGCCGCAAACCGAAGCGGTCCACGGCTTTTTGAAACAAGCCCCCGGCAGTAGCAAACCGCTCGTAAGTCCTGAGCGATTCCAGGTAAATCGGGCTCACCGCCATGGCGGCGCGAATGTCTGCGCCCGCCGGCGGATCGATCACAATACGCGCCGTTGCCGTGTATTGGCGCGGCATCAGCAGGGTCGCGGCCAAGGCGAGAGTCACGGCAACCGCACAGCTTGCCGCAATCGCGCGCCAGCGCAGCCTGATGTAACCTACGTAACGAAACGCGTCCGTCGAGTCCGCCATCCTCTGCTCTTGAGTTAGTGTAACTTCTATGGCGTTCTTAGTGGCTCTAATTGTTCCGCTAGTGGCGTTAATTGTGACGCCCGGTCTATTATTTTACTTCGATGTCACCCCTAAGTTAGTGGCGTTGCTCGGCCTGACGGCCGCCGTGCTGGCCGCCTCAGCCTTTCACAAACCGATACGCATGTGCGGATTCCCTTGGTTTCGGCCGGTGGTGCTCTTCGGACTGGGCTCGCTGGCCGTATCCACTGTGTTCTCCGCCAACCTGGCGCTATCTCTGTACGGCACTGCCTGGAGGCGTTTCGGGGCACTCTCTCAAGCCGCAATTCTAGCGGCTGCCTTTTGCATCGCCACTCACACAGCGGGGCGTGCCGATCGGGTCACCCTCATTCTGCGCGGGATCTCAGCCGGCGCCTGGCTCGCCGCCATGTACGGAATTGCCCAGTACTGCGGTTGGGACCCGCTGCTCCCGGCCTCGGCGTATCACGTCGGGGAAGGTACTTGGACAATTGTACGGCCTCCTGGAACGCTTGGTTACTCCAGTTACTTTGCAGTCTGGTTGACTATGGCCAGCTTTGCCGGTTTGGCAGGCCTCGAGTCCGATACCAATGTTACATGGCGGTGGATCGAGGGTACATCGGCCGTTCTATCCGTGTGTGCAATCTTACTAAGCGGGACGCGCGGGGCTTACTTGGGGTTGTTGGTGGGCGGCGGTTTATGGTTGTTGTGGAAGGGATTCCGCCCGACGCGGCGCCTTTTAGCCGGCTTGGCGGTGGCGGCCTTGCTTGGGCTGGCCTTCTATTCTTCGCCGGCCGGCTGGCAACTGCGCAGCCGCGCGCGGTGGTTTGTCGAAGACCCGTGGGGCGGCGCGCGGTTGTACCTATGGCGAGACAGCGCGCGGATGGCGATCGACCGTCTGGCCGCTGGCTATGGCCCGGAAGTCTTCACTGCGGCGTTTCCACATTATGAATCGCGCCGATTGGCGGCGGCCTATCCCGATTTCGCCCACGAATCCCCACAACATCTTCCTCGATGCGCTGGTGGCGCAGGGTTTACCCGGCCTAGCTTCACTTTGCGGCATCTGCGTCATCGGGTTCGCGGCAGCCTGGCGGTTGCGGGCGAAAGGGAGCGCATTGGCTGCCGGCATGGCGGCCGCTCTGGCTGCGGGTATTGTCAGCCAGCAGTTTGTGGTGTTCACGATACCCACCGCGCTGACGCTCTATGTCATCATCGCCGTCACGGCCGGCCTTGCGAGCGATACACCCGTGCCGCCGCGCCGCAAACTTTCCAGGGGCCTGGCACTCGGCACGGCAGCGGCGTTGATTTACTTTGGCGTCCGCTTCGCCGCTGCGGATCGCGCCTTGGCGCTGGCTCAGCGCGATATCGATTCCGGCGACGCCGCGGTGGCTGCCACCCACTATCTCGAATATGCACACTGGCGGCTTCCGGGAACCGCGGCCGACCTCTGGTATTCGCGCGCACTGCTCGATCTGGCCCACCGAACCAAGAGCCCGGTGACTGCGGTTCGCGCCACAGACGAAGCCGGGTGGGCAGCCCTGCGGGCCACCGGGACCGCGGAATATCCCGCCAACGCATGGTACAACCTGGCGACATTCTATGCCTCGCAAAACGACGCCGCCAGAGCCGAGATGAGCCTGCGCGCGGCGATCTTCGCCGCGAACCAGTGGTTCAAGCCGCACTGGATGCTGGCCCAATTGTTGCTTCTGGAATCCCGCCTGGATGAAGCACAACGAGAAGCTGCCCTGGCTGCGGCGCTCGATGGCGGAAAGTTCCCTGAAGTTACTCGCACCTGGCGCGAAATTAGTGCGAAACAAGGCCGAGGCTCCGCGCAACCTAAGTAAACTCTCATCGTAACCGTTCCGGCAACCTCGGTAAAATATTATCCTGACTAGTAATTCAGCCGGTTCATGCACTTAGAATAGAAAGCAAGGAGACCATAAATGAAGTCCATCTTGACGGCCCTACTAATTCTCATTTGCGCGGTTACAGGATTTGCCCAAACGCCCACTGTGGCACCGGGAGGAGTGCTCAACGCGGCGAGCTTTGCCACTAACCAAGGAGTAGCTCCCGGTTCTTTGGTTTCGATCTTCGGCACGAACCTCGCCAGCAGCCTGGCCCAAGCCGACTCAATCCCTCTTTCCACATCGCTCGGCAACGTGACGGTGATGTTCGATAACATACCTGCGCCGCTGCTATTCGTAAATCACGATCCCGTAAACGGCGATCAGATCAACGCCCAGTTACCGTTCGCGGTGGGCGCCGGCAATGCGCAAGTGACCGTCACCCGCGGCAGCACCGTGTCGGCGCCTGTCGACCTCAACGTAATTCCGGCGGCGCCGGGCATTTTCGCGGTGAACTTCGGAGTCGGCCAAGCCATCGCTTACGGCGGTACCGACGGCCAGCTTGCAGCGGTGGCGGGATCTATTTCCGGATTGACCACGCACCCGGCAAAAATAGGCGACCCGCAAACCCTGGAGATCCTCGCTACCGGTCTCGGTGCGGTGACCCCGCCCGTAACCACGGGAAGCGCCGTCACTGACGGTCAGATTCATTACACCGCGGTAAAACCTACGGTGATGGTGGGTGGCGTGGAGGCCCAGTTGATTTTCTCCGGGATGCAGCCGCAGTTTCCCGGGGTCTACCAGATCAACATCATCCTTGCTTCCGGCACTCCAACCGGCGACGCGGTCCCATTACAGTTCGTCATGAACGGGATCACCACCACGGATAAGGTTACTATCGCGGTGACGAACTAAGCCCGCCGATCAGAGCCGCGGCCATTGGGAGTGAGCATGGGCCTGCTGCGCTCCCAAACGGATGAAACCGAGCACCGTGGCGCGGGCTGTCAAGCCTGCAGAGCCGAGAATCATCTCGGCTTTTCTTCCCGCCGCGGGGGCGCGGGTTTCAACGCAGCTTACCAAACTGCCCCACAAACGAACTTTTTTGCGCGGCAGACCAGGTGCCGACCACTGGTAACCGCCCGGCTGGTTACTTCGTCCGCAGCCCTGCGGCCCTAACACCCGTTACCAGGAGTTACTCCCGCGCAGTACTTCGGGAATCGTCTGTAAGAGTATCCGCAAGTACATCCGCAATGAGCGGTTTCGTGCCAGCCTCAGGTCGAGGGCGCGACGCTCGGCGTAGCTCAGGCGATTGCGTCCCGAAACCTGCCACAAGCCTGCCAGTCCCGGCTTCACGTGGAGGATCTCCTGTGCGGCGGCGCCATAATACAGGTCGAGTTCGGTCGCGGTAAGTGGCCGTGGGCCAACCAACGACATTTCGCCCGCCATCACGTGCCACAACTGTGGGATTTCATCCAACGAATGCCGGCGGCAGAAGCGCGCGAACCAATGGGTTACGCGCGGATCGGAACCGTGTTTATTCTCGGGTCCTAGGTCGTCATGGATTCGCTCGATCCAGTGCGCGCCTGTGGCTGCCCGCGGTGAGTCCTGGCCCCACATGGTGCGGAGCTTGAGCATCCAAAGCGTCGATCCGTCCAGCCCGACGCGGCGGTGGGCAATCAACGGCGTGCGGCGTGATAGAAGCGAAACCGCCAATGCACTGGCGCCGATTACCGGACTTATCGCCGCGAGTAAGACAGCGGAGGTAACTCGCTCGCCGATCCCGACCGCCTGCCACACCAGATCGGCCGTGGGCGATGTTTCTCGAATAAGTCCGATCGAGCCCATAGTTACACCTGCCCCGATGTTAGCTCCGGCGCGCTCCGGGCCTTGTTGGAGCAGTGTAAACAGAGCGTAAAATCGTGCCGGCTGAGAAAGTGCCGGAGTCAGGCGGGCAGGCGAATCAGGAAGCGAGCGCCGGGGCCGGTGGTGGAGTCGGCCCAAATCTCGCCGCCATGATCGAGGATGGTCCGTTTCGACAGGGCCAGCCCGAGGCCCATTCCGTGGCGCTTACCGGCGGTCGCGAAAGGTTCGAACAGATGCGGACGCACTTCGCTGCTGATGCCGGCGCCGTCGTCCTCCACGCTCACGACAACGGAGTGGTCCGCGGATTCGGCCGAAACGCGCACGTGGCCGCCGCGCGGCAGGGCGTCGATCGAGTTGGCGATCAGATTCTGGAAAACCCGCTCGACGGACGGCCGGTCGAGCGTGAGTTCGATCTCGGGCGAAACATCGCATGCCAGCGAGACGCCGGGGCGGGCCGCGGCATCGGCCAGCGAATCGCACGCGGCGAGAACCACATCGCGCAAGCGGCACGCTTCGCGGCGGCGGCTGTGGCCGCGGCTGGTGTCGGCCAGTTCCTGTAGCATCGCCAAAATCCGTCGCGACGAGCCGTAGATGCTGGATGCGAGCTTCTTGACCTGATCGACTGAGAGTTCGCCATCCACCAGCATTTCCGCGCCGCCGTAAATCGCCGCCAGAGGATTGCGGAGGTCGTGGATGATCGAGGTGGACAATCGGCCAACGGTTGCGATCCGCTCCTGGCGAATCAACTCCTGCCGCGCGATGCGCAGCGAAGCGCACATTTCGTTAAAGCTCTCGGCCAGGCGGCCCAGCTCGTCGGAGCTGGATACGCGCACCTGCGCGTCGTAGTCGCCGGTCGCGATTCGCTCGGCTGCCTGCTCCAAAGCGCGAATCGGCCGCACGATGCGCCGGGCCAGCACGTACGTGCCGGCGAGCCCGAGGCAGATCGCCAGCATCCAGATCACCACCATCTGCACGCGCAGCGTTGCCAGTCGCCGGTCGGCGGCCTGGAAGGAACGCAGAATACGAAGTTCGCCAACCTGGTGGCCTGCAATGTCAGTGAGCGGCATGACGAATTGCGCATAACTCGAATCGGCGATGCGGACCTGCTCGCGGCGCGTAAGATCCCCGGGCACGTTCACCGGAAGCGTCGACGCAATCGGCCTGCCGCGCGAAAAGAAAACGAAGTCGCTGCCGGTGGCTTGCTTCAGCTCGCTTGCCAGGGTGGCATCCACCTCGAAGCAGGCGACCAGCACATTCAGCAGCGCCGATCCCTGCGCGGCGGCCACATACACCGGCGTCACCACGGTCTGGTACAGCCGTCCATTTTCGATCACGAATCCGGTGGCCTGGCCGGGAAAGCGGCTGGCCGCGGCGGTAAGCGGAAAACTGGGAGCGGTCTCCACCGCCGAACCGAGCGAAGCGACCACCGCTCCTCCAGGCTCCAACACGTAGAACAGAGTGCGGCTGGGGGCGATGCTGTTCCAGAGCTCGCTGGCGGTATCCCTGATGGTGGTCTGATCGCGCGTGCCGAATGCGGCGCGCACGTCGGACATGCGGCTCAGCACAAGGCTGACTGACGCCAGCCGCTCCGCCCGGGCGCTCCACAGCGATTCATAGGCCCGGGAACTGGCGGCCACTTCTTCATTCAGCATGACGGTGGCGATACGCATGAAGTGGTTCTGTACCAGCCAGACGGCAACCGCCAGCAGGCAGGTGATGGCCACCGAGGTGGAGAGCATGATCTTCCACAGCAGCGACATGGATTCGAGGCGGCGCACGGCTATTTGTGTGTGGCGGGATAGAAGCCCGCATCGTCCGGCGCAGGCGGGTAATCCTGCCCGTACTTGTTCTTGTGTGGAATGGAGAGGTAGCCGGTCTCGGAAATGGCGACTGTAGGAATCGAAACGCGTTCGCCGGACACGCTGACGCGCCGGCCCGCGCTTTTCAGCGCCGCTTCCGTGGCACGTTCGTGAAAAAAGGTGAGATCGCGGTCGCCCTCCGGCACGCCCGCGATCTCGAAGCGTCCGTCCGCTTTGGTGATGCTGAACAGCGGCGTGTTCAACACCACGATCACCGCGCTCATACTGGAATGGATGTTACAAAAGACACGAACGATGCCGGAGCGGCTGAAACGAATGCTGCGTGTCGAGCCTGGCGGATAGAGGCCGACGTCGAAAAGCTGGCCATCGTAATTGGAGAACGCGTTGTGGAACACCGGATCGAGATTGGGAAAATCCACCGTCGAACCTACCGTGACGATCAGCAGATGCGGCTGAAACATTTTGTCTTTCTGCAGCATCCGGACGTGCAACGGTGCCGGCGGCTGCCACGCGCCGACCGGCTCCAGCCACACGGCGACGCCGGAATAGTCATGGTGCTCGCGGACAGCCGGCGCGCGCGAATCGACCAGTTCCACGCGGCCCGATAGCGTGGCGGCGTAGCCCATCGAGGCCAGCACGGCGCTAAAACAAGTACGCGAAAGCAAGGTCATAGTGAGGGTTGAGGCGCGTCGGCGACCCGACATACGCCGTCTGGACGATGGATGACTCAAAGCTGGCCACTACGTTCGAGACAATCTGGTACATCGCGTTCACACCATACGACTCGTTTCTGGAGATCAGGCCGGTCTCGAGATCGCGGTTGCGGTCGTCTTCCTCGCCGCCAAACAGGTGAAACGACAGGCGGTGGGTGGCGCGATATTCGAGTTGCGCCCAACCGCCGGCGCCATGAACCGCTATCGGCGCGCCGCTGTACGGAACCACGATGCCTTGGCGAAGGCCGCCGATCACGCCCAGATTCTCGCCGAGAAAAGCGGCGCCGGTGAGCGTGAAGGCGCGTGCCAGCGGGATGCGCCAGTCCACGGAAGCTATCCGCGACGGCACTGAGTACCCCAGTAACTGCGAGTTACTAACATGGAAACCGGGCGCGATCTCGAAGTTGCCATTGTCGCCGGACTTCATCCAAAACACGAATCTGCCCTCGAGCGCCGGCCGGCCGGCCGGTGCGTAGGAGGAGTATTCGGCCGGAACATTGCCGGCCTCGCTGGTTTCGAAAACCCCGGCTTGGGCGCGGAACCCGGCGGAATCGCCGAATCGAAATCGCCGCTCAATGCGGGCCTGCGGCCGCCACAGCCAAAGGTTGCCCGCGCCGGTGAGCGGAGAGTAGCCGACCTGGGCCAGCGAGTCCGGTTCGCGGGGCGACAGGATGGGCTTGTCCTGCGCCACCGTAAACGTGGTGTTCGGCCACTGAAAACTGAGGGAGGCGATTCGCAAACGGACCAACTCGTCCAGCGAGTCACCGGAGCCGCCGAACAGGTCCACGTAGGCGTCGCCGGTGACTTCCGCCCCGCCGAAACGCTCGGGCGCCTGGAACTTCAGCCCGACAATGGTCTGGCGCAGCGTGGCGCCGTCGGAACGCGCGCCGGCCGCGGCGTCGGCGGTGACGGGGTCCTGCGCGCCGCCGCCATATCTGCCGTTCATATACGAATTGAACAGAACCATCCCCGTTAGCTGAATCGCCGAATGGTGTTCGGATTCGATGCGGTCCTTGGCCAGGTCCTCAATCCTCTGTTCCGCCACATCGATGCGCTCCGCAACCGGCGGGGCCGCGGGCGTCGATGCCACTGTGGGGGCGGCGGCTGTGGCAGCGATCTGCTCGCGCAGTGAGCGGATTTCCGACATCAAGTCGCGGTTCTGTTGTTCCAGAACGTCTAGGCGCTGGAGTATACGCTCCAGGTCCGCCGGGTCGCGCGATTGCGCGGCCAATATGCCGGGAACCAACGCCAGGAAAAAGACACGCAGTTTAGGATGCATGGATCAATTCCTTGACCTTGCGCCGGATGGCGCTCGGCGAGTAAGGCTTGGGGAAATACGCGTTCGCGCCCAGGCTCAGGGCGCGCTCGGGAGAGGCCGGATCCGGGTCACCGCTAGTGACGAGGATGGGCAAGCGGGCGAAGCGCGGCTGGTTTCTCAAGCGCGCGATCAGTTCGAAGCCGTCCATCGACGGCAGGTGAATATCGGTGATGACCGCCGCGATTTCGGTCGAGTCTAGAATCCGCAGCGCTTCTTCCGCCGTCGATGTGTGCGCCAGTCGCGGCTCGGTTTCACCGTCAAAAGCGATTTCCATCGTGGAGATACAGTGCGACTCGTCTTCCACCAGAAGTACCGTACGGCGCAGCAGCATGCCTAAACCCTCAAGGGATGAAACGATATCCGACGCCGTGCATGGTCACGAAATGGCGCGGCGTCTCCGATTCCGTTTCCAGCTTCTGGCGCAGCCGCACCACGTGAGCGTCCACCGTTCGCGTATTCGGAAAGGCGTCGTAGCCCCACACCGAGTTGAGAAGGACGTCGCGGCTTAAAGCCCGGTCGGGGTTCTGAACGAAGAATACCAGCAGCTTGTATTCCGCCCGGGTGAGCTTAACCTCGTCACCATGCTTGCGCACGAGCGATCGGTCGAGATCGACTTCGACGTCGGAAAAAGTGATGGCGTGGCTGGCCTCGGTAGTCGTGCGGCGCAACACCGCGCGGATCCGCGCCAGCAGCTCCCGCGTACCGAACGGCTTGACAATGTAATCGTCGGCTCCGATTTCGAGCATCAGCACCTTGTCGATCTCGTCGCCGATCGCGCTGAGCACGATCAGCGGCGTCTGCACGCCGGCGTTACGCAGCGATTTGCAGACATCCACACCGCTCAGGCCGGGCATGCGGAGGTCAACCACGATCAGGTTGGGGCGCGCGGTCATGGCTTCCTGCAAGCCGATCTTGCCGTCGGCCGCGAAGATCGCGCGAAACCCCTCCTTTTCCAGCATTACGCCGATAACTTCGCGAATGCCGGCGTCATCATCGATGACCAGGATGGTCTGCATGCCTCAGGCTCTCAATTCTATCGGATTCCCTACGGCCGCGCACGCGCGATACGCAACCGCGGCGGCCAAGTCGCGCGGATCCCGCGGCGGCTGATAACGGCACCCATTGCCACATACGGATTCCAAGTGCCGGTGGCCGAACGCGCCAAGCTTCTTGCGCAGCCGGGCCAAGTGCACGTCCAGCGTCCGGGTGCGGATCTGCCCGCCGTAGCCCCAGATGGCCAACAGCAGATCCGTCCGCGTGAAGATCTCGCCTTGGTTCGCCGCCAGAAAGCTCAACAGCAGGAATTCCTTGGCGGTCAGCGTGATGGATTGGGAATCCAGCGTCACCGTCCGATTCGAGAAATCAATCGTCAAACGGGCGTCCTGGTAGGGTCCCCGACTCGTGTTTGCAGCCCAAAGTGGTTCCATGTTGCTTCAGTCCTCGATACGGATGTTAACGGGAAGGCCAACCATAGGTCGTTGGGGATTTGTAAAGAGGGTGTAAAAGTATCGAGCTTGGGCAGGCTTGGCACATCGGCGCGCGCGATCGTGGCGCGGCCTGTTAGGCTGCAGAGCCGAGAGTCATCTCGGCTTTTCTTTCTTCCTTACTTAGCACCCTCTCTCGCGAAACCAACCGCCAGAGTGTCACGCGTGCACCACGTCCATTCTGACTCCATCCCGCAGAGATGGGTAGAGCACCGGCTCCTCAGAACGACCAAAGCACGCTGGTGTAACCTGTGTTGGCGTGGAAATTCTGGTCCACTCCCAGCAGGTGAAACAGTTCGCCGTAGCCATAGAACTGCCATCCGGCATTCCAGCGCAGCTTCGGCGTGATCCGGATCGAAAGCCGCGCCATCGGCGATTGGTAGGTGAGCGGGAAGGTCTGTACGGAGTCGAGCAGCGATGCGACCGGGTCGGTAACTCCAACCGGCACCGCCGAGGCGCGCCCGTCGCCAGTGTCCTTGGTGATGGTATAGCCTGCGTATAGGTCGGCGCGATGGCCGATGCCGAAACGCAAGCCCGCGTTGGCGGCGTGGATGTTACTAATGTAAATCGAGTCGTAACCGGTCTGAAGCTGCGGGGTTTGGACACCGGCGAAGAAGGCCAGGCCGCCCACAGTGTCGAGGTGCAGCTTCGAGTAACTGGCATCGAAGCTCAGCCAATCCCGCATGGCGAAGGAAGCCGCCGCATTGTATTGCCGCGATCGCGAACTGTAAGTCGTGAACGAGAGCGGAGCGTTCTCGTTATATAACTCGCGATAGCCTGTGGAGAGTTGTAGCTTGCGCTTCCGATACTGGATGCGCCCACCGAGTGTGTGGTAGTTGCGATCGCTCATCGGCGTGAGCGGGTGATCGGCATGGCCAACCTCGCCCTCCAGGTTGATCGAAAGCGGTTGAAGCGGATGCAAGCGGACGCCGAAGCTGCCGGTGTTCAAGTGGCTTGTCTGTTGGTAGTAGCCGTTAAACGCGTTGCTGGGTCCCGTCACATCCGAGAACGCTTCCAGAAAACGAATCTGGCGGTCGGAGTCGGTGAATCCCGCATAGGCGCTGAACCATTTGGTGAAACGGTAGTCCAGGTCGGTCGAATTGGCCACCGTGCGCACGCCGAGAAACTTGAAGTTCAGCGTGGTGCTGGCGCCGGTGCCGTTATCGAATTCGGTGAAATAGGAGTCGCCGTCGATGCGCGTGTCATGCACGGCCGTGTTGTTGACGATGCTGAGGCGGCTGGTAGGGAAAACGCTGAAGCTGAAATCGCCGGCCACCACTGGCCGTTGCGCATCGCCACTCACCACGATCTGCCGGTTCTCCGCCGCGCCAACGCTGTTGAATCCCGTCGTCAACTCATTCATCGCGAATCCGCCGGTGCCCAGGTTGTAAGTCAAACGCGCATTCAAAGCCCAGTATTTGTGGCTGCCATAAACATTGCCGAACCATCCGTGATTCGATCCATGATTCGGCGCCGCGCGTTGGAATGAGGTGAGCACTGTCGGATCTATCGCCACGCCGGAAGTCTCGGTGCTGGTGAGGCCGTAAGTGGAATCGTCCTTAAAGAAATCCCAAGTATGGCGGACGATGAAGCGAAGACCGGCCCAGTCCGCCAGGACGCCGATTCGGTACTCGTTCCACTGCTGCTTCACGTTTGCAAACACCGGGAAGGCGGAGGAAAACGCATCGAACCCCTGCACAGTGGAAAGCGCGGGCCCGTTGTCCGTATTGCGGCTGTAACCCAGCTCCACTTGGAAGTGCGACTGCGGGAAGAGCGTGAGAGAGTGGTCCTGTAACCCGCGTGTAGTGTCCATCGGATGGTCGCCGCCGGAGATCGCCAGGCCGGGGTTGAAGTAATCGTCCTCGCGCCAGAGCATGTCATAGCGGTAGACGCCGTTTTTCTGGATGCGAAGGCTGGCTGTCTCATAGGGGTCGTTGCCGAGGCCGCTGGTGGAAAGCACTATCTCGTCAAACCACTTTCCGTGGCCCTCCTTCGAGTTGATACTCAAGTTGGTCGCCAGCAGGCGGATGCCATCGCCGTAATTGACGTCGCTGCGATAAGTGTCCACGCTACCCCCGGTCACAGCCCAGCGGTAGCCGAATTCGAATGAGTCGACGATATTGTAATTGGCGAAATCGCCGCCCCTCGCAATTCCCACCGCTTCAGGCGTAGGCGCGATCGTCTCTTGCGCCCATACCGTTCCGCAGACGGCGGCAATCAGGCAGCTTCGTTTCAGCATGGCGGTCATCGCAGAAAGGTCTCGTCGGCGTTCGATCCGTGTATGCGCACATGGCATGTAGTGCAGCGCTGGAAGCGCGGATCGAGCAAATTGTGTGGCGACGTCTGGAGGGGAACGCCGTTGTTGCGAGTCCCCGAAGCGCCGCCGTTGTGGCATCCCAGGCATAGCGTAAACACGACCGGCCGCCGCAGCAGGCGCTCATTGGTTGAGCCGTGCGGAAAGTGACAGACTTCGCAGCCTTCCACGCGTACCGGAGGGTGTTCATATACGAACGGGCCGCGCTTATCTACGTGGCATTTCAGACAGGGTTCTTCGTTGTTCAATGCCTGATCCACCATGCGCGGGTGATCCGACATGCGCCAGGTGGGAGCGAATGCGCCATGCGGATTGTGGCAATCCGAACACTCCATGAAGCCTTCGTTGACGCGGTGCTTGCTGGGCATTTCGAATTGCGCACGGATGCCGGCGTGGCATCCGTAACATAGCTCTGTCTGTTTCTTGGCAAGCAGAAACTTAGGTGTTGGCGAATGATGAATGGAATGGCAGGAAGTGCAGGCCACATCCGCGAGCGTGTGCTCCGAACGGCGTATGTTGGCCTTTTGAAAATCGCGCGCATGGCAGGTGAGGCACGTTTCGAGCGCACGAGCCTGTGTCATCAAGGAAAACGCATTGGGAATCGTCGCCTTGCCGCCATGTGCGGCCACGTGCGCTCCGCCCGGCCCGTGACAGCTCTCACATCCAGTGCGGCTCGGCGGCAAATCACCCGATGCGACACTTTTGAAATGCGGGTTCTTATAAAAGTTCAGCCAGACATCGGCATGGCACGTCTTGCAGGCGCTCCTTCCCACGTATCCGGCTGCGTCCGATGCGCCAGGGTTCTGCGCAGCCGCGCCCGCGGCTATAACTGCCAGTAACAGCCCGCGAACACTCACTATCATGGCCCGGCGCATCATCACTCAATGATATCGGCAGGCTGCGGCCGATCCTTCAGACCGCAAGACAGTTTACGGCAGAGTTTACCTATGTTCCAGCTATGTTATGGACTGCACCAGACTATTAGCTGTAGGTTGTTACACGCGCAAATCGCCAAGGCGGGTTATAAGGGAATGAGTGACACTGAACAGACTGCGATCCGTACTTCCGACAATTGTCCTTGCCTTGCTGTTTTCGATCTGGCTGCCCGCCCGGCTGGCGGCCCAGCTCGCCGGCATCGTGGGAAGCGTTTCCGACCCTTCCGGAGCCTTCGTCAACGGCGCCACGGTTCGAGCCACAAACGCCGGCACTGGGCTCGTATGGCAAGTCAAGACTAACCCGCAGGGCGATTATTCGCTCGGCCTTCTTCCTCCAGGAGTATATGTGGTGGAAGCCTCGGCCGCGGGCTTTTCTCCAGCGCGCGCAACCGGCGTCGAGTTACTGGTCAACTCGACGCGCCACATCGATCTTCGGCTGGCCCTGCCGGAGGTGAAGGAAAGCCTGCGCGTGGAGGCGGTGGCGCCGATGGTAGAGACCGAGACGTCCGAACAGGGCCTCGTGGTCGGCGGACAGATGATCGGCGATCTGCCGCTCAACGGGCGCGATTTTCTGCGGCTCGCGAGGTTGGCTCCGGGCGTATCCGGCGCCACCGATAATCCCGCCTCGCCGGCCGGCCCGTTCAACGTCAACGGCCAACGGGACCTTTCCAACAACATTCTGATCGACGGGATCAACGTAAATGCGGGCGGCAGCGCCAACGGACGCATCAGCCTCGCCCCCGGCAACGATCCTGCCGTCGGCCAGTCCGGCAGCAGCGTCGCGCTGGTGTCGGTGGACGCGGTCTCCGAGTTCAAGGTGCAGACGCAGATCGAAACCGCGGAGTTCGGCGGTTTCTCCGGCGCGGTCGTCAATGTAACCACCAAGAGCGGCACCAACGAATTCCATGGCAGCGGTTTCGAATTCCTTCGCAACAGCGACCTGGACGCCAACAATTTCTTCAGCAACGCCAACGGCGTGTCGAGGACGCCCACTCGTAATAACTTCTTCGGCGGCGCCATCGGCGGCCCTATCCGCAAGGACCGCACCTTCTTCTTCGCCTCGTTCGAGGGACTGCGCCAGCGCGTCGGGGTGAATGCCAACGCGCGCGTGCCCTCGCTCGCTGCCCGCGCCGAGGCGAGCCCGGAGATTCAGCCCCTGATCGACGAATACCCGCTGCCGACCGGTCCGGACAACGGTGACGGAACAGCGGCCTATTTCGCAACCGCCACCAACCTGGTCGGCGAAACCGATTTCAGCGCTCGTCTCGACCACCGTTTCTCCAATAACGACGATTTCTTCGCGCGGTATTCGTTCAGCGACTCGTTCAGCCTGCTCCGGTCGTTCTATCTCAATACCCTTTTCCGCAATCGTTCTAGGCTGCAAAGCCTGAGTCTCTCGGAAGTGCACCGCATCACGCCGGATCTCTTTAACGAGGCGCGATTCGGATTCGTGCGTAGCGCCAATACTACCGTCGGGGCCGCCGACGGCTTCGGCGGCGCTGAGCCGATTCCCTTGAATGCGGCGGGCGACGCCACCTTGCCCGGGATGGATATCTTCAGCCTGCCCTTCGCCGAATCGCCCAGCCCTCCCGAGGTGCAGAACAATAATCTATTCAGCTTCAATGACGACCTGACTTACGTCCACGGGCCGAATACCCTCAAGTTCGGCTTCTGGGTACGGCGCACACAGGGCAACGTCAGCCTCCAACCGATCTCGAGTGGCGTGTACTTCTTCAATACCGTTAACGACCTAATCAACAACAATCCCGTGTCTTTTTTCAATCAAGCCGCGGAAACCGGCTTCGGCGTGCGATTCACCAACCTTGCCTTTTACGGCCAGGACGACTTGCGCATCACGCCCCGTCTGAAGCTCAACCTCGGCCTGCGCTATGAGCTTGACACAGTACCGACTGAGGCGCACGGCCGCTTCAGCCCTATCGTCGGCCTTGATAACTTCGCCACCGCAACCTTAGGCACTCCCGGCTCACCCGTGCACAATGGCAACTATGATAACTTCGCCCCCCGCGCCGGTTTCGCGTACCAACTCACCAGCGACTCGAAGACCGTTCTCCGCGGCGGCGCCGGCATCTATTACGATCTGCCGACGATCAATGCCACGCAACTGGCGTTTGGGCCGCCGTTCAAGATCACCAACTTTCTCCTTGGCAGCGCGCTGGGAGGTCCGGTGACCGTCCCTGTCGATCCAGCGCTGCTGGTTACCGCAATCACCGGCATGCCGCCGTTCGGCAGCGCCACGGTTTACGATCCCACCGGCTTTCGAACGCCTTTCACTTATGAGTACAGCCTGAACCTGCAACGGCAGCTCGATAGCAAGACGGTCGTCCAGGCCAGCTACATCGGGTCACTCGGGCGTAACCTGATCCACATGCAGCCTCTGAACCTGCTCGACCCAACAACCGGCGCCGCACCCAATCCGAACTTCTCGGCAGGCGCACTCGAGCTGATTGAAACCACCGCCGTCTCCAATTACAATGCGCTTCAGGCAAATGTCACCCGGCGGCTGAGTCACGGCCTGGAAGTGACTGCTTCGTACACCTGGGCGCACTCGCTCGATGATGCCTCGAACCCCACCGGCACTTCCATCAACTCCTCATACACCGGCTCGAATCCGTACGATTTTCGCGCCGAGTACGCTTCCAGCGACTTCGATATTCGCCACAACCTGGTGGCCGCTTTCACTTACGAGTTGCCGGGCAAATCGGCGCGCTCCCAAAACATGGCCGCGAGGCTCCTGGGAGGCTGGTCGCTGGAGGGCATTTTCACCGCGCAAACGGGCGTGCCGTACACTCCCCTGCTCGGCGAGGACATTGCCGGCAACGGCGATCAGTTCGCCGCCAACAATCAGCGTCCCAACCTGGTGACCGGACAGCCGCTCTATCTTGCGTCTCCCGCGCCACCGTTCCGTGTCGCCAATCCGGCGGCATTCGCCCTCCCGGTGGCCGGCGCCTACGGCGATGCCGGACGCAACATCCTGCGAGCTTCCGGGCTCAACCAGCTTGATCTGGGTCTGCACAAGACGGTGAAGGCCAGCGAGCGGTTTTCCGTGCAGTTCCGGGCGGAGTTTTTCAACGTCTTGAATCACCCCAATTTCGCGGCGCCTGCCGCATCGGGGAACAACCTGCTGACGGCGGGAAGTTCCTTCGGCCTCTCCCAGGAAATGGCTAACTCGTCGAGCGGCGGATTGCTCTTGCCTCTATTCAACAGCGGCGGTCCGCGCAGCATCCAGCTCGCTCTCAAACTGCTATTTTAGCTGGAGGCGGAGTGGGCGCCGAACGCGCTTCCCCTGGCCAAGGCCGATAGTTAAGATTCTATGGATGTTCGGTGGAGGTAACAAACCTCCCATAACGTCTCCACAACCGTTGTGAACTGGACAGCCTGGCAAGTCCCAAGCCACCATCGCAGGGAGCGGTCAGGCTGTCTGGGCCTTGTTCGAAGCCTGACCGGGGAACGCTAATGACGAGCACCCGGACGCCCGATCGCACACACCCCGCCCGATGGGTGCCGACGCTATACTTCGCGGAGGGCGTGCCGTTTTTCGCGGTCGCATTAATCGCCGGGATCCTTTACAAGCGCCTCGGGCTGCGCAACGATGTCATCACTTTTTACACCAGTCTGCTGCTGCTCCCGTGGTCGCTCAAGCCCTTGTGGAGCCCGCTCATCGAGATGTTCAAGACCAAGAAGTTTTTCGTGGTCGCTCTCGAGCTGGCCGGTGGACTGAGCCTGGCGCTGGTGGCCTTGTGCCTGCCGCTGCCGGGATATTTCGGGTACACGCTGGCTCTGCTGGCCGTGGTCGCTTTCTGCTCGTCGACCCATGACATCGCCGCCGATGGCTTGTATATTGCCAGCCTCTCCCCCAAAGAGCAGGCCGCGTACACAGGATGGCAGGGCGGCTTCTACAACGCGGCGCGGTTCTTCTCGCAGGGCGGCCTGATCATCCTGGCGGGATACCTCGAACTTCGCGTGGGCGTGCCGCGCGCCTGGATGGCGATTTTCGCGGCTATGGGGCTGATCCTGATGGCGCTGAGCATTTATCACGCGCGGATGCTGCCCAGTGGAGGGGCCGAGCGGCGCTCGGAAAGCATTCGCGAGATGGCGGCCACCTTCCGCGAGGTGGTGGTCAGCTTTCTCAAGAAGCCGAACATCTACCTGCTGCTGCTCTTCATCGTCTTGTACCGAGCCGGCGAGGGCCAGGTGGTGAAGATTGGTCCGCTGTTCCTGGTGGATAAGCGGATCGCGGGCGGATTGGGCCTGACCACGGACCAGTTCGGGACGATTTACGGCACGTTCGGAACCATAGCCTTCGTGGCGGGCAGCATCCTGGGAGGCTATTTCACTTCCTGGCTGGGCCTGCGGCGCGCGCTGCTGCCGCTGGTCTGTGCGATGAATTTCCCCAACCTGGCCTACGTGTATTTGAGCACCGCGCTCCCCACCAGTCACCTTCTCATCACGGCGGCGCTGAGCCTGGAAATGTTCGGCTACGGCTTCGGCTTCGTGGGCGTAATCCTGCTCATGATGCAGGAGATCGCGCCCGGAAAGTTCCAGACGGCTCACTACGCCTTCGCCAATTCGTTGATGAATCTCGGCCTCCTGATCCCGGGCACGGTCAGCGGGAAAATCCAATTGGCGGTCGGCTACCGGAATTTCTTTGTCTGGGTGCTGCTGTCCTCAATCCCGGCGCTGATCCTCTCCCGGCTGATCCCCATCCGTGGCGGCGCCAGTTCGCCGGCCGTCGCGACGGAGCCCGTGGAGGAGGCGCCGCAATGGCGCTGACGCTCGATGAGACCGCGCAAGCGGCCACGCCGGCCGGGACCGCGGAAACCAAAGTCATCATTCTGGCTGCCGGCAGGCATGCGCTCGCGGAAAATGGCCACCCGCTGGTGCTCGAACCCTTGGGAAATCGCACCATCCTCGATTGCGTGGTGGAGAATGCGCTCGGTGTGGCCGGCCCTGGCGATATCTACGTGGTGGTCGGGTACAGGCAGGAGGAAGTGCGGGCGCACCTGGGAGACAAGGTTCGCTACGTCTTGCAGGAGGAGCCACTCGGCACCGGCCACGCAGCCTTGCAGGCGCTGCCGCTGCTGCGGGATTTCCATGGCAGCCTGCTGATCCTCTACGGCGACACGCCGTTGTTCCGCCCAACCTCCGTCCGCGGATTGCTCAACCGGCACCGCCTGCGCAAGGCCCCCTTGACCCTGCTCACGGCGGTCGTCGACCGGGCCCTTCCCTATGGGCGCATCGTCCGCAGCGCCGCCGGCGAGATCATCGACATTATCGAGGACACAGAGGCCTCGCCCGCCGTCCGCGAAATTCGCGAAGTGAATGTGGGCGCATACGCCATTGATGCCGGCGCCGCGAATTCCGTCTCGCCGGCTTACCGCCTCACGGATTGGGTCCACGAGTTGATTCGATCCGGCCGGCGCGTGGAAAGCTATCAACTCTACGATCAGGACGAAGTGCAGGGCATCAACACGGCGGCGGACCTGGCGCGGGCCGAATTCATTCTCGAGAAGCGGTTATTCCGCCCGCGGCGCCAGGAGGAACAGAACCTGGTTACGTTCGGCACCGGCGGCTGGCGGGCCATCATCGGCGAAGGTTTCACCATGCACAACGTTCGCCGGCTCAGCCAGGCCCTGGCCAACGGGATCACGCGCCGCGGCGAGGAGAAGCGCGGGGTGATCGTCGGCTACGACCGGCGCTTTCTTTCGAAACAGGCCGCCGAGGCTTCCTGCGAGGTGTTTGCCGGCAACAACATCCGCACCATTCTGCTGAGCGAAGACGCGCCCACGCCTCTGATCACTTACGCCACGGCCGCGCGCGGATCGGGGTACGGCCTGGCGTTCACGGCCAGCCACAATCCTCCCGAGTGGAATGGGCTCAAAGTCTTTCGCGGCGATGGATCGCTGCTGCTCGACGACGAGACTCGCATCATCGAGAACGAGACCAACGCGCTCCAGCCGGATCAGGTCATCAAGGTCGAGTTGGACCTCGCCCTGGAGGCCGGCATTGTCGAGCGGCGCGATTTCACGAACGAATATGTGGATGCGGTGGAGAAGCTGATCGACCTGAACGCGATCCGCGAAGCGGGGCTCAGCGTGATCGTGGATCCGATGTACGGCGTGGGCCAGCTCACGCTGGGCACGGTGCTGACGGAGGCCCGCTGCCGCGTGACCTTCATCCATGAGCGGCACGATCCGCTGTTCGGCGGCCGCTCCCCCGCTCCCAATCTGGAAGCTTTGCGGCTGCTGACGTCCCAGATGCTGGATCACAAATACGACCTGGGGCTGGCGATGGATGGGGACGCCGACCGCATCGCGATCGTGGACGACCGCGGCGAGTACATCTCCATCAACGACCTTCTGGTGCTGCTCTACTGGTACCTGCACGAAGTGCGCGGCGAGCGCGGCGGAGTGGTGCGCAACCTGGCCACCACGCACCTGCTCGACCGGCTGGCCCTGCGGCTGGGCGAGCAATGCTACGAAGTTCCGGTAGGCTTCAAGCACATCACCGCCGCTATGGCGGAGCACGGCGCGCTGCTGGGGGGCGAATCTTCGGGCGGGCTCACCATCCGCGGACACATCCTCGGCAAGGATGGTATTTTCGCTTCGGCCCTGGTGGTGGAAATGCTGGCGCGCACCGGCCAGAGGATTTCTCCTCTCCTCGAACGCGTGCGCGTTCTCACCGGGCGGCTCTACGATTTCGAGGAGAGCCTGCCGGCCACGCCGGAGATGCGGATCGTGATTCCGCGGCGGCTGAAGGAAGCGCCCTGCACCGAGATCGGGCCTTACCCGGTGATCGGGATTTCGCACCTGGACGGAACCAAGTTGATGCTCGAGAACGATAACTGGGCCCTGCTCCGCTTCTCCGGGACTGAGCCGGTGCTGCGGCTCGTCGTGGAAGCCGATTCGCCGCGGAAGGCACAGGAACTGGTGGGCTGGCTGAGGCAGTTTGTGTCGGTGTGAGGTGCGTTTTGCGCTACGGCTACTTCGACAATGAGAACCGGGAATATGTGATCGAGCGGCCGGATGTGCCGGTCTCCTGGACTAATTACCTTGGAGTCCGCGATCTCTGCACGGTGATCTCGCACAACGCCGGCGGATACTCCTTCTATCAAAATGCCGAGCACCACCGGATTACGCGCTTCCGCGCCAACGGCGTTCCCTTGGACCGGCCAGGGAGCTACGTCTACCTGCGCGACGACGATACCGGCGAATATTGGTCCATCTCCTGGCAGCCCGTGGGCAAGGATCTGGCGAAGGCCAGCTACCAGTGCCGGCACGGTCTCTCGTACTCGAAGTTCTCCTGCGATTACCAGGACCTCCACTCGGAGCAGACCGTCTTCATCCCTATTGACGAGGATGCCGAGCTGTGGGACGTTCGGATCGAAAACACCGGCTCGCGTGAGCGCCACCTCAGCGTGTTTTCATACGTCGAGTTCTCCTTCCACCACATCGAAATCGACAACCAAAACCTGCAGATGAGCCTTTACGCCTCCGGGGCGAACTACCAGGACGGCATCATCGAATACGATTTCTTTTACGAGCCGTGGACCTTTCACTACTTCGCTTCGAACTTCGAGCCGGATAGCTATGACTCGATGCGGGACAGTTTCCTCGGCAACTACCGGACCGAAACCAACCCTGTAGCGGTGGAGAGCGGACAGTGCAGTGGCAGCTCCGAGCTGGGCGGAAATCATTGCGCTGCGCTGCATAAGCGCCTGACGCTCGCTCCCGGCGATGCGACGCGGCTCATTTTCCTGCTCGGCGTCGGCCCGCGCGCCAAGGGGCGGGAAGCCAAGGCCAAGTACTCGGACCTGGCCGAAGTGGACCGCGCGTTTGCGGCGCTCAAATCGTATTGGGAACAAAAACTCGCGGCGTTCCAGTGCAAGACCCCGCACCAGGCTCTCGACACCATGATCAACACCTGGACGCTGTACCAGGCGGAAACCTGCGTGGTATGGTCGCGATTCGCATCTTTCATCGAGGTGGGCGGACGCACCGGCTTGGGATATCGCGACACGTCGCAGGACCTCATGAGCGTGGTGCACACCAATCCCGGCAAATGCCGGCAGCGCATCATTGAGCTGCTGCAAGGGCAGGTGAGCGAGGGCTATGGGCTGCACCTGTTCGACCCGGACTGGTTCGATCCGGCCAAGCAGCAGGCCCCCAAATTCAAATCGCCCACGGTGACCCGGACGCCGGAGCGCAAGAGCCTCATCCACGGTCTCGAAGACGTTTGCTCGGATGACGCCCTGTGGCTGGTGGTCTCGATCTGCGAATACGTCAAAGAGACCGGAGACGACGCGCTGTTCGCGGAGGTGGTTCCGTTCGCGGACCAGGATGAGGCCACCGTCTACCAGCACCTCAAGCGCGCTCTCGATTTCTCCGCCCGCCACGTCGGCTCGAACGGCATCTGCCAGGGGTTGCGTGCCGATTGGAACGATTGCCTGAACCTGGGCGGCGGGGAAAGCGCCATGGTTTCCTTCCTGCATCACTGGGCGCTGCGCGCTTTCGTCGAGGCGGCGCAGTACCTCGGCTGCGCACAGGATGCCCACGAATACGCCGCCCTTGCGGACAAAGTCAAAGCGGCCTGTGAGAAGGAGCTTTGGGATGGCGAGTGGTACCTGCGCGGCTTCACGGCCAAGGGAGTCCGCATCGGCACGCGGGAGAGCGAGGAAGGCAAGGTGTTCATCGAAAGCAACACCTGGGCCGTCGTCTCCGATGCGGCCTCCGCGGAGCGCGGCAGGCTGGCGATGGACGCCGTGGACCGCCATCTCTACTCCGAATACGGCATCCACCTGCTGTGGCCGGCGTTTTCCAAGCCCGATGACGATATAGGATTTGTCACGCGCGTCTACAAGGGCATCAAAGAGAATGCAGCCATCTTCAGCCATCCCAATCCCTGGGCCGTCATCGCCGAGTGCAAGCTCGGGCGCGGCGATCGAGCCATGAAGTTCTACGACGCCCTGCTGCCCGCCAACCAAAATGACAAGATCGAGATTCGCGAGGCGGAGCCGTACTCCTATTGCCAGTTCGTAATGGGGCGGGACCACACGGCATTTGGCCGCGCCCGGCATCCGTGGCTGACCGGCAGCGGCGGATGGAATTATACTGCCGCCACTCGCTGGATCCTCGGCGTCCGGCTGAGTTTCGATGGCTTGATCGTCGATCCCTGCATTCCAGCCGGGTGGAAAGGTTTCCACGTGACGCGCCAGTGGCGTGGAGCCACTTTCGAGATTGCGGTCGCCAATCCCAACCGGGCGCAGAAGGGTGTCCAGTTGATTACGCTGAATGGTGATCCGGTGGACGGCGCGATACCGCCTCAGCCGGCAGGTTCGGTCAATCGAGTCACCGTAGTGATGGGATGAATCATGCGGCATTTTGTCTCTGTAGTGGGTCAGCTACTCGTGTTCGCGCTGGCGGCGAACGCACAGCGCGTCAACATCGCGTATTTCTATAACGGGGATAACGCTTACCACCCCAAGGACATCGTGACCAGCGGCGCAGCGGCGCGCATCACGCACCTGATGTACGCATTCGGCAATCCAACGGCCACCGGGTGCGCCGTCTCGAACCCGCAAGCCGACTATGAAAAAGCGTATGATGCCGCCGACAGCGTGGACGGGAAGGCCGACCGCGCGGAGCCGCGGACTGTGCGCGGTAACTTCGGTCAATTGCTCAAGTTGAAGGCTGCGTATCCACGGCTGAAGGTGCTCGTCTCACTGGGAGGCTGGACGCTCTCATCCCATTTCTCGGAGGCGGCGTCGAGCGCCGTTTCGCGCCAGGCTTTCGTCGAATCCTGCGTCGGCCTCTTCATCAAAGGCGACCTCGGCAATGGGCTGTCGATCTCAGGCCTGTTCGACGGCATCGACATCGATTGGGAATATCCCGGCGCCTGCGGCAACACCTGCGCTTTTTCGCCCGCCGATCCGCGAAACTTCACCTTGCTGCTGGCCGAATTCCGGCGGCAGCTCGACTTCATAGACAAACATTACTTGCTGACGGTAGCTACGCCGGCAGGTCACGACCAGTACTCGCTTCTCGATCTCAACGCCGTTCACCCATACCTCAACTACATCAACCTGATGGCGTATGACTTACACGGAACGTGGGAGAAAGTCACCAATCACCACGCCGCGCTCTTCGCCAATCCGGCTGAGCCGGCCGACACTGCAAACCGGAACATCGACCGCGCCGTAACGGACTACCTGGCGGCCGGCGTTCCGCCTGCGAAGCTCGTGCTGGGCGTGCCGTTCTACGGCCACGGCTGGAAGGGCGTGCCCAACACCAACAACGGGCTGTTTCAACCGGGAACCGGGCCCGCAAAGTCGAGCGGCGAGCCTGGCACAGAGGCGTTTCGCGAGCTCAAGAATCTGGGCTACCCAGCCTTCCGCGACCCGGTAGCGCAGGCCTTCTTTGTTTACAGCCCATCCGCCGGGATCTTCTGGTCCTATGACGATCCCGCCTCACTGTTGAACAAGACCAACTACATCAAGCGCAAGGGTCTGGCCGGCGCGATGTCGTGGGAACTGAGTAACGACGATCCCACCGCCACGCTCCTGACGACCCTCGCCAACGGCTTGCAGTAGGCGCCTAATTGAGGGCGGAACTGTCGGCAGGCGAAATCCGCTTCGGACCCGAAGACCGGGGCCTGCCCCACTGCTTCGCCGGCAAAGTGGGGCAGGCGCTTTCGCCTGCCAACCCGCATCCAAGAACCTCGTGCGCGTCCACACGCAGGCGAGATCCGCTTCGGACCCGAATACCGAGCGCCTGCCCCTGGAGTTTCTACATCCTCGTAGAGGCCGGTAACGCCGGCGGTCTTGCCGCCGGTGTTCTTGTGCGACCAGATCGGCTCCACCAACACCGGCGGCAAAGACCGCCGGCGTTACCGAAAACATAGGATCTCAGTTGGCAGGTGGAAACGCCTGCCAACCGCCCTTCAAAAGCCCTGTGCGCGTCCACACGAATCGCGGCCGGGCGAAATCGAATCGAGGGTCATCCCAGCGCATAAGTCGTGCCCAGTGAACATTCAGGTGTATCGAACATGTTGCGAACCGCCTGTGCAACGGTTTGGAACTGGACAGCGGTTCGCGGACAGCCCAGGATTGCGTAAAGCGGTCAGGGGACTGCGGCCGGTGGCCCGGCGGCTCGAAGCGATTCAGGCAGGGCACGTTGATTGCGTTGGCCGCACGGCAACGCACCGGCAGGACAGAGCGTTCCTAACCGAAAGCGAAATGAAGGGAGCTTTTATGCAACTGAAGCGCTACTCCACAGTTCGGGTTTTTGGGCTGTGTCTGTTCGCGGCCCTGGTCTCGAGCTTTCCGCTCCGGGCACAGGACGTTACCGCGTCCATAAACGGCGTCGTCAGCGATCCCACGGGCGCGATGGTCGGGGCCGCCAAGGTCACGGCCACGGATCTGGATCGCGGCACGACATTCTCCGCCGTCACCGATAGTGCCGGCGCCTACAACCTCGCCCAGCTTCCGGTGGGCCGTTATCAAGTGAAGGTAACCAGCACCGGGTTCAATACCGCAATCGAGCCGAAAGTGGAGCTGGTAATCAACCAGGTCGCCAAACTCGATTTCAGATTGGAGGTGGGCAACGTCAGCCAATCGGTGGAAGTGACCGGCGCGGCTCCCATCCTGCAGAGCGAGACGACCAGCGTCGGCACGGTGCTGCAATCGGAGGCTATCACCAGTCTGCCGCTCGAAACCCGCAACTACAACCAGTTGACGCTGCTGATTCCCGGCTCCGTCACCACCAGCCCGGGCGCTTTCAACACCGGGCAGTCGACATTCAACTCCGGCCGCCCCTATATTAACGGTAATCGCGAACAGGCGAACTACTACCTGCTGGATGGCATGGAAAACGTGGAGTTCGTCGATAACAACGTCGCCTACGCGCCGAACGTGGACGCGATCGAAGAATTCAATGTCATCACCAACAACCCGCCGGCGGATTACGGCCAGTTCATGGGTGGCGTCATTAGTGTGATCACCAAGTCGGGAACCAATACCTACCACGGAGACTTGTTCGAGTTCTTTCGGAACGACGCCTTGAACGCGAATGAATGGTCCCGCAACTTCAGTACAGATCCCGACGTCAGCGGAAGCCCGCAAAAACTACGTTGGAACGACTTTGGCGGAACCTTCGGCGGCCCCATCAAGAAGAACAAACTCTTCTTCTTCCTCGACTATCAGGGATCGCGCTTCGACCACCCGACCACCGTCGGCACCATCAATACCTTCACCAGCGCCGAAGATAGCCTGAACTTCACGGATCTCGGAGCCGCGCTGCACTACCCGGGCACGAACGTCGCCATGCCCTCGAACCTCAACGACGCAACGCAATGCGGCACCGGACAGAAGATGGGCATTAATCCTTGCATCACCATCAGCCCGGTGGCCCTCAACATCATGAAGGCGCTTCCACAAGCTAGTGGCAGCGGGCTGGTCAACAACGTGCCCAACTCGGAGCACGATTTCACCAACGGCGATCAGGGTGACGTCAAGCTCGACTGGACCCCGACCGACCGCGATCACGTGTCCGTGCGGTACTCGGAGCAGAACGTCGTGCAGCAGTTCGTGAACAGCCAGGCGGTGCTCTACAGCACCAACGGCAACGAAAGCCTCCCGCTCTGGAACGGCGTCATCAACTACACAAAGTCCCTGAAGCCAAACCTCGTCAATGAGTTCCGCGTTGGAGTGAATTACTTCCCCGCGGAAGGGAATATACAGCCCGCAACCTCCTCTAACCTGGGCGCACTGGTGCCCGGCGAGCCGACCAACTACCTCCCGGGCTTCTCCTTCTCGGGAGCTCCGCTCGGCGGCACGGTCAACGGTCCGTTCGCTTTCGGAACGGTGGATGCACCGGAGATCTTCCATCAGACCTCCATCCTCTTCGAAGATACGGCGCTCTGGTCCCGCGGCGCGCACAACCTGAAATTCGGCTTCCAGTTCATCCGTTACCGCAACGATTACATTCCCTCGGTGGTTGCCGATGGCGGTGCCGGACAAATCGGGTTCGATGGAACCTATACCGGGAATGCGGAAACCGATTTCGTCCTTGGCCTTCCCTCCTACATGGGTATCGGCACCGGGTTCGGCGCCACTGTAGGACAGCGCAACGACGCCGCCGGAGCATATATTCAGGACGACTGGAAAATAGCTCCGAAGTTGACCGTCAATCTTGGCTTGCGCTGGCAACTGTTCACTCCGATTGCCGAAATCGGCGATCGCGAAACCAACGTCCAGGAAGTAACCGGCAAGATAGAACTCGCCGGCCAGGGCGGCGTCAGCGACGCCATGTACAACCAGTACAACGGCATTGCCAACTTCCTGCCGCGCATCGGCGTGGCCTGGAGTCCGTTGAAGGACACCGTGTTTCGTGCCGCGCTCAGCCGCTCCAGCTTCCAGGAAGGCACCGGCGAGTATAACCGCCTGGGTACGAATGCCCCCTGGAACGCCGACTTATCGGGTAATTGGAATGGCACCAGCGGCATCCCGGCGAATCAAGTGACTCTCGACCAGGGTTTCGCGGGGCTCGGCGCCTCGGGTGCTTGCACGGTCGCGAACGTGCTCACCGCTCCCGCAGCCTGCTTTTCGGGCGTCAGGGTGCACTTGACGGATCCGAACTACCGTCCGGCCGTATCCAACCAGTGGAATCTCTCCGTGCAGCGGCAGTTCGGCAGCGCAACGACGCTGCAGGTTGCCTATGTCGGACAGCATAACGATCATCTGGCAACCATCGTCAACGCCAACCAGGGATTTCTCTCGGCGCCGGGTGTCGTGTTGCCCAGCCCGCTCCTGGCTGGAAATCCGGCCCTCGTCGCCGATGGCCTGGGTCAGGTGAGGCTCAACGAAACCACGGGCCAAGCTAATTACAATGCTCTGCAGATTTCGTTCCAGCAGCGGCTGAAACAGGGCCTGTCGTTCCAGGCGAATTATACCTGGTCCAAATGCCTGACCAACAACAACGGTTACTACGGACGGTATGGCGACGACGCGTCCAGCCAGGCCAGCAACGACATCAGCTTCCCGCAGAACACTTATGACATAAACGCCGACTACGGCTATTGCGACCACGACCTGACTAGCGTGTTCAACGGCTACGTCACCTACCAGTTGCCCTTCGGCAAGGGCCGCATGTATGGCAAGGACTCGAGTCCGGTTGTCAATGCGGTTCTCGGTGGTTGGGACGTCAACGCCGTCTTCACCGCGCATGGAGGGTTCCCGATCACCATGCAAGACTGGGGCGGCGACCCGGGCACCGGGTCGTTCGATCCCCGGCCCAATTGCAACGCGCCTTCGATAGCGACTCCGTTCGCGGAAAACTCCGCGGCCAACGGCGGTGGCTACGTTTGGTTCAGCACCGCCAACATGTCTAATCCGCCGGCCGGTTACTTCGGCAATTGCGGCGTCGGCACCGAGCGGGGTCCCGGATTGAAGCAGATCGATCTCAGTCTGGCGAAGAACTTCGCGATTCCGGGCCACGAGGGGCAGCGTGTCGAGTTTCGGGCTGAAGCCATCAATTCCTTCAACACCCCGGTTCTCGATGTGATCGGGTATTCCGCCGACATCTTCGGCGGCTCGCAAGCGGGCGTCATCAACACCTCGCAAGGCGCTCGCAATCTGCAGTTTGGTTTGAAGTACGTGTTCTAGTTCCCCCCTGTCCCACGCGCGGCTCGGCATCCCTGTAGTGCTGGGCCGCGCATCATCCTGCCCCACGAGCAAAACCGCAAGAACCTTACCAAAAACGGCGGCTAAGTGCTTTGTTTCCGAAAAAATTCGGTAAGATTCTTACCGAAACTGCATGTGAGGCAGAATCTGTGTTCATCCGCAGCCTGTTCGGTCATAGTTCTTGAGCAGGCTCGGAAGAGTGTGTTCCAATGTAGTGAGCGGGTTTCCCATGCGCCGGCCGGCCATTTTTGCACTTCTCTCCACGTTTTCGTTTGGCTTCGGCCTTGCCGCGACCGATCAGTCAGCCGCCGAGCGCGCCACCGAATTGGCCGAGCAGGGGAAGTGCGCCGAGGCCATGCCCCTAATCCATCAGGCGCTGGAACAGGACACTCAGATTCAAGACCGCGATCTGAAGCGGCGCATGGGCGCCGCCGGCGTGCGCTGCGCGATGATGTTGAACCATCAGGGCGCCGCCACCACGCTGCTGGCCTGGCTGGAAGAGCAGTTCCCGCACGATCCCGAGATCCTCTTCATGGCCACTCACGTCTACTCGGATCTGTCCGCCCGCAGTTCGAAGGAATTGATGGACGCCGCTCCCGATTCACCCCTGGTGGTGGAAATCAACGCCGAAAACTTTGAGAAGCAGGGCGATTGGCGGAAGGCGATTGCCGAGTACCGCGTCTTGCTCGATCGCGAACCGCGCATGCCGGGGATTCACTCCCGCATCGGCCAGATCATCCTGACCCTGCCGGCCACAGCGACATCCAACGACGAGGCCCGCAAGGAGTTCGAACAGGAGTTGAAGGTCTACCCGCAGAACGCCGGGGCGGAATACTTCCTGGGTGAGTTGGCCCGCAAGGGCGGACACTTGCCGCAGGCCATCGAGCATTATACGAACGCGACCAAACTCAATGCGGGCCTGCCGGAGCCGTATTTCGGCCTGGGCCGGTGCCTGCTCGATTCCGACCGCGCGGCCGACGCCGTGGGGCCGCTCGAAACGGCCGCCCGTCTGGCGCCCGGCAATCCGACCATCCACTTCACCCTCGCCCACGCTTACCAGGACCTGGGACGCAAGGACGATGCCGCTCGCGAATTCGCGCTGCAGAAAAGCGCGGCCGAAAAGATCCAGCACAACACGGAGGCGGTGAAGCGGAACGTCTCGGGCGTGCCGGCTCCGGATAGCGGCGGCAAGTGAGGGCCGCGCTCCTCACGGCCGGCGCGGCATGCGCTTTGGCCGCCGGCGCAATCGCCATCCAACCGTCGCAGCCGCACTTCGTCGATATCGCCGGCCGCTCGAAGTTTTCCTACATCACCAATAACGATCTTTCGCCGCGGAAGTACTTCGTGCAGCCGATGGCCGGCGGCGTCGCCATTTTCGATTTCGACAACGACGGCAGGATGGACATCTTCTTCACCAACGGCGCCAAGCTGCCGGAGCTGAAGAAGACCAGCCCGGCCTTCTACAACTGCCTGCTCCGCAACAAAGGAGACGGCACGTTCGAGGACGTGACGCGGAAAGCCGGCCTCTCGGGCGAACACCTCGGCTACAATCTGGGCGTCGCCGTCGGCGATTACGATAACGACGGCTTCGAGGATATCTTCATTTGCGGCGCCGGGCGAAACACGCTGTATCACAACAACGGCGACGGAACCTTCACCGATGTCACCGAACAATCGGGCATCGGCGGGAAGCCGCCTGGGGTGCTGAGCGTGGGCGCGGCCTGGTTCGACTACGATAACGACGGCCTGCTCGACTTGGTGGTGGCCAACTACACAACCTGGACTCCGCAAACCGACCGTCGGTGTAGCGTCAATGGCGTCGAGTATTATTGCAGCCCGACGTTTTACCCGCGTGCATCGCACCGGCTCTATCACAACCTGGGCCATGGCCGGTTCGAGGACGTCACCGAGAAGTCCGGCTTCGCCGCCGCGCCGGGCAAGGGGATGGGAATCTCCATCGCCGACTTCAACGGCGACGGCTATCAGGACGTCTTCATCGCCAACGACACCGAGCCGAACTCGCTTTTCATCAATAAGGGAAAAGGCACCTTCGAAGACCAGGGCCTCCAGTTGGGCGTCGCCTACAACGACGATGCCAAAGCCGTCTCCTCCATGGGTAGCGACGCCAAAGACTACGATAACGACGGCCGCGTGGACATCTTCACTAACAATCTGATGGGGCAAATCTGGCAACTCTACCGCAACCGCGGCGACTTCTTTCGCTACGTTCCCGACCAGGTCCAACTGCACCAGCTCAGCCAATCGTTCTCCGGCTGGAGCACGGCCTTCATCGACTACGATAACGATGGCTGGAAGGACTTGTACTCCGCCAACGGCGACATCGACAACGTGAAGCCGAACGCGCGCCAGCATGACACCATGTTTCGCAATCTGGGCGGGAAGCAGTTTGTGGACGTTTCGGGCGAGATGGGCACCGGCTTTCTGCGCACCGGCTATCAGCGCGGATCGGCGATCGGCGATCTCAACAACGACGGCTTCGAGGACCTGGTGGTGACCTCGCTCATGGAGCGGCCCCGCATCCTCCTCAACTCGGGATCGAACGGCAATCACTGGCTGACGCTGGAGCTGGTGGGCCGCTACAGCAACCGCGACGCCATTGGCGCGAAAGTCAAGCTCACCACCGCTTCGGGCCGCGTGCTCTATAATCACGTATCGGTCAGCACCGGGTTCATGTCTTCGAGCGACAAGCGAGTGCACTTCGGGCTGGGAGGCGAAAAGCAGATTGCCTCGATCGAGATCCGCTGGCCGCGGGGCGCCGTGCAGACCCTTCAGGACGTTGCCGCCGATCGGTTCCTGAAAGTTGAGGAGTCTACAAGCCATTGACAGCTCAGACGTTCGCCCGGTAACAAACGGCATCGCAACCGTTGTGAACTGGACTTGCGGCCGGGCCGGCGTCCACCATGGTGACGTGCCTTACGGACTGCGCACTTCTGAGGAAGGCCATTACTACGATCTGATGCCAGAGAGACCGCCGCTCGATCCCGAATTCCTTCCCGCCGCGTTGTGGAATCGCGATTTTCAAGCTGCCGTGCGCGCGAGCGGAAACGCCCGCAGGCTCGCCATCGCTCTCGAGCGGCAGGATGGCTCGTGTTCCGTCTTCCACACCGCGATCTTCGCCGACGCGCGTCCGGCCAGCGAATTCTACGTCGAGCGCCTGGTGAAGTTCCTGCTATGGCAGCGGGGCGGATGGAAGCTGACCATCGCCGGCGATCCCGCCGCGGCGGCTTACATGCAGCGGGTCTATTCCGAGACCGGCCCGCGCGCGTTCGATTTCGACTTCATGGGCCGGCGCGTGTACGGGCGGCCAATGGCGATCGAAGGTGTGACCTATGAGCGGGCTCCCGAGCCGAAGGAGATCGGGCTTGCGCTCGGCCGCCACCAGGATGGCTGCCGCATCGGCTTCGACCTGGGCGGCAGCGACCGCAAGTGCGCGGCGGTGATGGACGGTGAAGTGGTGCACAGCGAGGAGGTCGTCTGGGACCCCTATTTCCAGGCGGATCCCGGCTATCACTTCGCCGGGATCAACGACTCGCTCCAGCGGGCGGCAGCCAGGCTGCCACGCGTCGATGCGATTGGCGGCAGCGCCGCGGGTATCTACGTGGATAACGAGGTGCGCGTGGCGTCGCTGTTTCGCGGCGTGCCTCCCGACCTGTTCGACCAGCGCGTGCGCCGCATCTTTTTCGATCTCCAGCGGGCCTGGAATGGAGTGCCGTTCGTGGTGGCGAATGACGGCGAGGTGACGGCGCTGGCGGCTTCGATGGCGCTGGGAGACACGGCCGTGCTGGGCATCTCGATGGGCACCAGCCAGGCCGCCGGGTACGTCAATCCGCAGGGCAACATCACGGACTGGCTGAATGAGCTTGCGTTCGCGCCGGTCGACTACAGGAAAAATGCCCCGTTGGACGAGTGGTCGGGAGACGGCGGCGCCGGCGCCCAATACTTCTCGCAACAGGCCGTCAACCGGCTGCTGCCGGCCGCGGGCATCGCGCTCGATCCCGCCCTGCCGCTGGCGGAAAAGCTGGCCGCGGTTCAGGAACTGATGGCCGCCGGCGACGAGCGCGCCCGGAGAATCTTCGAATCCATCGGCGTCTATCTGGGTTATGCAATCGCACAGTACGACGCATTTTATGAGCTTCGCCATGTGCTGGTGCTAGGCCGGGTGATGACAGGAGACGGCGGCGGCGTCATCCTATCGGCCGCGCGGCGGGTTTTGCAGCGGGAGTTTCCGGAAGTGGAGCAGCGTCTCCGCCTGCACCTGCCCGGTGAACGGGAGAAACGCCTCGGGCAGGCGGTGGCGGCGGCGACGCTGCCTAGAATTGGAGAGATATGAAACTGAGCAGACCGAATGTCGACATCTACGTCCCGGACGGGATGGAGCAGCAGGGCGCGCTCGAGCGCACGACGCACCTGTCGATCGCCGCGCACCAGGATGACATCGAGCTGATGGCATACCACGGAGTCGCGGAGTGTTTCGGCCGCGCGGATCGTTGGTTCACCGGCGTGGTGGTCACCAACGGAGCGGGCAGCCCGCGCGCCGGGATCTACGCTCCCTACACGGACCTGGAGATGCAGCAGATCCGGCTCCGCGAGCAGCGCAAAGCTGCGTACGTCGGAGAGTACGCGTGCCAGATCCAGCTCGGTTACTCGAGTGGCGATGTGAAGAATCCGCCGGCGGAGGCTGTCATTGAAGACCTCGTCCGGATTCTCGAGGCTGCGCATCCGGACGTCGTGTATCTGCACAACCTCGCGGATAAGCACGACACTCACGTCAGCGTCAGCCTGCGGGCGCTGGCGGCACTCCGCCGGCTCAGCCCGGCTCTGCGGCCGGGGAAGGTTTACGGGTGTGAAGTCTGGCGTGACCTGGATTGGCTCTCGGACGTAGACAAGCAGTGCCTGCCGGTTTCGGAGCGCTCGAACATCGCGGCCGCGCTGGTGGGGGTGTTCGACTCCCAGGTCAGCGGCGGAAAGCGCTACGACCTCGCCGCCGCCGGCCGCCGTCTCGCCAACGCGACCTACTACGCCTCGCATGCTACGGATACCGAGACCGGGCTGACTTTCGCCATGGACCTGACGCCGTTACTTCGCGATACCGCGCTCGCGCCCGCCGAATACGTGTGCAGCCACATCGACAAGTTCCGGGCCGACGTAGCAGACCGGCTCGCGCGATTCCAGGTGAAGTAGGCCACGGCAGCGCGCGGCGCGCTCCTTGAGCCTGAATTCCGCAATCAACTTCGGCGAAGGGCATCCCCGCATCGGAGCACCGTGAAACAACAAGTCTCGTATCAGGGAACGGCTTCAGCCGTGCCGGAACGGGATGAACCGCATGGGCTTCAGCCCCTGGGAAGCGAGCAGGGGCTAAAAGCCCTCGGAAGGCGCGCTGTCGGTGGCACGGCTGAAGCCGTGCCCTGATACGAGGCGTCCAGTTTCGAAATTCGGGCTGAGGGATCGGTGGCTCAGGGCCTAGGAGCGGCGGCGCAGGGCCTACATGGTCCGCGTGATCTTGTGCAGCATCCTCGGCAGATCCGGGTTCAAGCCCTTGATCTCCGCCAATTGCGCCGCGAACAACTGCGCCGGGACGATGTACGGAATGGGCGTGTACAAATCCTGCGGGCCGCCCCAATTGCCGGTTGGATGCGGAAGCCGAATCAGCCGCGCGGGCTTGGCGCAGGCCTCGCTGTTGCTCTCATCGGTGATGATCAGCGTCTCGGCCTTCACGTCCTGCAACATGTCCACCACCGCGGACATAGACTGCCAGGTGACTCCCGGCGGAGCGAACACAAAGACCGGAAACGTACGCTCCACCAGGGCGATCGGCCCGTGCATCAGGTCCGCCGACGAAAGCCGCTCCGTCACCACGTAGCAGGTCTCCATCAGCTTCAAGCCGAACTCCAGCGCGTTGGCATAGTTCAAGCCGCGGCCCACGGTCACCGCCCGCGTCATGTACATGTAACGCTCGGCGATTTCACCCACACGATCCTCGATCTCCAGCACGTCTTCCACACACTGCGGCAACTGGCGCAGCGCGTCGAATGACACCTCGCCGCCCAGCGCATACGCCACCAGGTACAGCGCTAGGAGCTGGCACGTGTAGGTTTTGGTCGCGGCCACGCTCTCTTCCTTGCCGGCTCGCGCCAGCAGCGTGTACTCGGAAATCTCCGCCATCGTGCTGTTGGATTCGTTGGTAATCCCCAGCGTGGTCGCTCCGCGGCTGCGCGCGTCCGCCAGCACTGCGTTGGTGTCGGTCGATTCGCCCGATTGCGAAATCCCAACCACCAGCACGTCGCGCAAATCGAGTGGGCTGGCATACAGGGTCAGTACCGATGGTGCCGCCAGCGAGACAGGGATGTGGGTGGTGATCTCGATCAGGTATCGGCCGAACTGTGCCGCGTTGTCGGACGTGCCGCGCGCCACCAGAATCACCAGCCGCGGCCGATTGGTTTCCAGATGACGGCGCAGTTCCCGCAGCCGTATGGCCCCGTCCTCCAGCGTGTGCGACAGCGCTTCCGGCTGCTGGCGTGTCTCTTCCAGCATCTTTGACATGGTGCTCAAGTCTCAATCTGAGCCGTCGGAGTTTTAATGTCCAGTACCGAACGGTTGCGAAGCTGTTGTAGACGGTTCGTTACTGCGACCGAACACTACTATTTTCATCGTACCCGGCGTTTTCTGGTGGTAAAATCGGACCAGTCAACAACGTAGAGTCGAGTAGGCTCATGTCGCAGGGACATTCTCCAGGGGTTTCTTTGAGGCCGGCGGCGGACACGGGGCAGGCCGCGTCTGTGACTGAGGAGCAGGTCCGCGAGGAACTGAGCCGCGTCCTCGCCTGCCACGAATTCCGCGCCAGCAAGCGCAGCCAGGACTTCCTGCGCTATGTGGTCGAAAACACCCTCCAGGGCCACGGCGATATGCTCAAGGAGCGTACGATTGGCATCGAGGTATTCGGCCGCCCCACCAGCTACGACCCCAGCGACGATGCTACCGTCCGCGTCAAGGCCGGTGAGGTTCGCAAACGGCTGGGCCTATATTATTCCGATCTGGGATCTCGCAACCCGGTGCGCATCGAGTTGCCTTCCGGCACCTACATCCCCGAATTCCACCTGGTGGACGGCCCTCCAGCCGCTGCACCCGCGCTCCGGCCCGACGAAACGCCGGCCGCCTCGCCGCTTCCAGCCGCGGTTCCCCCGGCGCAATCCGCTGTCACACCCCGCCGCGCCGTGCTGGCTGCGATGGTATTAGCGGCCGTCGCCGCTCTGGTCTGGGTGGTGACCCGCCCCGTGGTCACGCCGCTCAATCAGTTCTGGGCGCCCGTGCTGAACGGATCGTCGCCCCTCCAGTTGTGCGCGGCCTACGTGCCCGTCTATGGCGTCGATATCGATCCGGCGATCACGCCGCCGTCGCACGTGGGAGACTTCACACTCCTGAACGACCAGTTCGTGGGCGGCGGCGACCTCATCGCCACCTCCCGTCTCGCCGCCATGCTCACCCGGCTCGGCCGTGCCTATCGCGTCAAGCTGGGCAACGACGTCTCCTTCGCCGACCTCCGTTCCGGCCCCGCCATCCTGGTGGGATTCTCATACACGCGGTGGAAACAGATCAGCAATCAGATGCGCTTTTTCGTCGACGGCTTCCGCCGCCCGGCCGGAATCACCGACGATGGTAAAGCCACGGATTGGGTGCTCCCTGCGCTTCCGCGCGACCGGCACACCACGGAAGACTATGCCATCGTCTCACGCGTCTTCCATCCCGATACGCACGCGATGCTGGTGGAACTCGCCGGTATCACTCAATACGGCACCGACGCCGCGGCCGACCTGGTCACCAGTCCGGACCTGATGGCCGAAGCGCTGCGCGGAGCTCCTCCGGACTGGCAGAAGAAGAACCTGCAACTGGTGCTGCACGTGAAAGTGATCTCGGGCGCGCCCAGTTCGCCGAAGGTTGTGAAGCAATACTTCTGGTAGCCGGAGCCACCACTTGCGTCTATGTCCGCTTCGGCGTTGGGTGCGCGCGCCGAGGCAGGATCGGCGGGGATGGTGCGGATGATAGGACTTGAACCTACACTCCCTTGCGGGAACTGGAACCTAAATCCAGCGCGTCTGCCAATTTCGCCACATCCGCGGAAGCTAGTTGCAATTATACCGTGAGGAGCCCGGAGCCATTACGGCCCCGCGCTACAGGCCCAATCGATCGGCGAACGCTTCGGCGTCGGCGGTGGATACCCGAACCTCCACGGCTCTCTGTGGCGGCGCGGCCAAGCCGTCGAAGGTTTGGAAGAGCGCCAACTTCGCGATGGCATATCGTTCGGTGGAAGTCAGCGCGAAGCCGTGGGCGGCCTGCCAGTCTGCCAGCGCGTCGTCGGTGATCACCACCGCGGCCGGCAGCCATTGCTGACGGCCCGGCGACACGCGAAACTCGAACTCCAGGCCGCGGCTCTCGCCGTCGCACCACACACGGTGGCCTCCGTAGAAGTATTCGTACACGTAGCCGCTGTCGGCCGCGTAGCGCTTCACACGCCGCGTCGCGGGCGCACCATGGAGAGGCGCGGGCTTTTTCGAAAACAGTCCTATTCGCCACATGGGGCTAGGTGTAAACTCCAAACGCGCAGTACCGCGATTGCTATTGACAAGAATACCAAGTGGGGTCAACATGTAGATGGAATCACGCCGGTTTGTTGATTCCGACGCCGTCTTGAGAGCCGGCCCTCGCGGGGCTGGCGGGAGGTGCCAATAATCGAACCGGACTACGATGAGGGCGGCCTCATTCGCGGTGCATGAACGGTAGTGCGGGAAGTTCTGAACGGTCGGAACAAGCCGAGCCAATACGTTTTCGGCGAAGCGCCAGTAGCGCAAAACGATGACCGGTATTCAGCAGCTTTCCAGTTGCATGCTCAGTGAGTGACCGCCCTTATTTCTTTTGCGCGCTCCACCTAAGGTATCTATCTCTCGTGGGCGTTGGTTGTTCCCTGCCGCACCGTTCCCGCTCCCCGCTCCCTTCGGATTGACGCTGGGCCATCGCGGCGCTTATCATAACAAAACGTTTTGTTCGCCACTTCTCCAGCCATCTTCTTAATAAGGAGATCCGACGTGCAATTGACCGAGCTCGAAAAAAGGCGATTTGAGCAGCGCGGATATTCGCGCCGCAGTTTTGGGCGGCTGGCCACTTTGCTGGCGGCTGGGTCCAGCCTTCCGTTCTACGATGAGCCGGCGCTGGCGCAGCTCTCCAAAATCGAGAACGTGCCACCCGATGCGGTGATGATCAACGCCAACGAGAACCCTATGGGACCTTGCCCGGAGGCCCGCGAGGCGGTGGCCAACATCATCTCGCAAGGCGGGCGTTACCTGTACGGCGAAACCGACCGGGTGGCAGTAATTCTCGCGCAGCAGGAACAACTGAAGCAGAGCTACGTAAGGATCTACGCCGGATCCAGCGCGCCGCTGCACCAGGCGGTGCTGGCGTTCACCTCGCCCAGCAAAGCATTCGTCACCGCGGATCCGGGTTACGAAGCCGGCGAACGCGCGGCCCGGTTCATCGGCGCCAGGGTGGTGCGCGTTCCCTTGACCAGGGATTATGCGCACGACGTGAAGGCCATGGCCGCGGTCGGCGATGCCGGCCTCATCTATGTCTGCAATCCCAATAATCCGACCGGGACGCTGACACCGAAAGCGGATATCGAGTGGCTGGTTGCCAACAAGCCGAATGGCGCCGTGGTGATGATCGATGAAGCGTACACCCACATCGCCGGCGCGCCGTTCAACACGGACCTGGTGGCGGCCGATAAGGACGCGATCGTGCTGCGCACCTTTTCCAAAATCTACGGTATGGCTGGATTGCGCGCGGGCGCCGCGCTAGCGCGGCCGGACCTGCTGGATAAGTTGGCGGGGTTCAGCGCGGGGATGATGCCGATCACCGGAATGGTGGCGGCCTCGGCCAGCCTGGAATCCAAAACCGTGATACCGGAGCGGCGCAAGAGAATCGGCGACGTGCGTTCCGACGTCTTCTCATTCCTCCATCAGCACAAGTTTCCCTTCGTGCCTTCGGTTTCCAACTGTTTTATGGTCGATGTAGGTCAGCCGGGCTTAAACATCGTGATGGCGATGCGGAAAGAGAAAGTCTATATCGGGCGAGTCTGGCCGAGCTGGCCCATGCACGTGCGCGTGACCGTGGGCACCGCTGAGGAAATGGCGAAGTTCAAAGCCGCTTTCTTGAAAGTGATGGCGTGACGCGCCGCGTGTGCGGCGCGCATGTTTCGAACATTTCGACGCGACGCGTTTTATGCACAACTTTGCCACATGCCGCGCCCGGTAACTGCAACATCCGCTTGCCCAAGAAACTTGTTGAAAAGGACTGCCCGCACCCAATTCGAGCTAGCGCGGCAGGCTGCGCTCGCGTTACAAACGATTAGACCATCAGGCGGTGAGCGCAGCCATCCTGGCAAATCTCGGGGGAGGTAGTCAGGGTGGTTGCGCGAGCCGCGAGGTCCCTTCCGAGGCAGGCCGATCAGTTTTCGTCAACTCCGGTAACGCCGGCGGTCTTGCCGCCGGTGATTTCCATCATTCGGAACTTCGGGGCGGTTTTTCGCTGTCTGCTGGGCTCCCGCGAAGGATGACAGACCACGAAAGGCGATGGTCTGTCCTACCACGACCTTCGATTACTTCGCTTCCACCGGCTGCCGCGCTTCCACCGGCGAGAGCCAGCCGTGCGTGTCGGGCTGGCTGCCGTCGATGATAGCGAAGAATGCTTTTTGCAGCTTTTCGGCGACGGGACCGCGGCGTCCCTTGCCCACCGTGATGCGGTCCACCGAACGGATGGGAGTGATTTCAGCGGCGGTGCCGGACAGAAATACTTCGTCGGCTATGTAGAGCATCTCGCGCGGCACCTCGGATTCGGTGACGGGAATCCCGAGTTCGCGCGCCAGCGTAATCACCGTGTCGCGTGTAATTCCGGGCAGCGCCGACGCTCCCAGCGGCGGCGTGCGGATCTCGCCATCGCGCACCACGAACACGTTCTCGCCCGAGCCTTCACTGACGTAGCCGGCGGTATTCAGCGCGATGCCCTCGGCGTAACCGTTGGCGAGGGCTTCCATCTTGATGAGCTGCGAGTTCATATAATTCGCGCCGGCTTTGGCCAACGCGGGCAGCGTGTTGGGCGCCAGCCGGTTCCAACTCGAAACGCACACATCGACTCCCTGCGCCAGGGCCTCGTCGCCCAGGTACTTGCCCCACTCCCAACAGGCGATGTAGACCTCGATCGGATTGTTGACTGGGTTTACCCCAACCTCGCCGTAGCCGCGGAACACGATCGGGCGCACGTAGCAGGCGTCCATCCGGTTCACCCGCACCAGCTCCAGCGCCGCCTCTTGCAGTTGCGCCGCCGTGAAGCCGACCGGCTCCATGCGGTAGACTTTGGCGGAATCGAGCATGCGCCGCACATGTTCGCGCAGCCGGAAAATGGCTGGTCCGGTGGGCGTGGCATAACAGCGGATTCCTTCGAACACGGAGCTGCCGTAATGCAACACGTGGGAGAGCACGTGTACGGTGGCGTCTTCCCACTTGATGAAACGGCCGTTGTGCCAGATTTTTTCGGTGGGCGTGACCATGGATTAATTATAGCCTTTCGCCCGCGCCGAAGCCTCCGCCGGTCGAACCCAGCAAGTCTGGCTCGATTTAGCCTACCGGCAAGCGCTGGCTCACGCAAAGTAACGAAACATACGGCGCTTCATTTCAGAGGATAGCCATGGATCAGTTTGAAGGTGCGCGTCCAGCGGGTCTTGGTGAAGAAGTGAGTCAGGACGTCCATGACATGGTCGATGCCGATATTGCCATTCGTCAAATCGGCAGTGGGCGCTTCAAACGACCAGTAGATCACCAGCGGCGTCCCCTCGATGTTTTGCCGCGGCACAAAACCCCAATAGCGGCTGTCGAGCGAATCGTCGCGGTTGTCGCCCATGGCGAAGACGCAGCCGGGAGGCACCACCAGCTCGCCATTCACCACGTTGTTGGCGATCATGTCGATTGCCGGCTGCATCACGCCCGGCTCCGGTGGCGCGTCGGGGAAGTTGTCGCGGTACTGGTTGATGTAGGGAAAAATGTGCTGAACGTACGGCTCGTTGACGGCGTGTCCATTGAGGATGAGCTGTTTGTCGACCAGGCGGATGTGGTCGCCGGGGACTCCGATGGCCCGCTTCACATAGTCTTCCTTGATCTCCATCGGGTAGCGGAAGACGATGATGTCGCCGCGGCGGACGTCGCGGTACGGCAGCACGTGTTTCGAGATCGCGCCCGCTGGGGCGAAAGTCAGCTTGTCCACCAGCACGTGGTCGCCAATCAGCAGCGAACCCTCCATGGAGGCGCTGGGGATCACGAAAGCCTGCACCAGGCTGGTGGTAGCGAACAGCAGCAGGACGATGGTGACGGTCCACTCGGCGACAAAGCCGCGGTGGACTTCGTGCGTCAGCGCGCGGTAACGGCGCCAGAGGCTGCGCGGCTCTTCTACTTTGTCCGCCGTAATCTCCGGTTCGGTTTTCCCGTTCGTCTCGCTCTTGGTTTTGATCGCCACAGTTGCCATTGTAGCGAATGCGCGCCGCACGCCGCCGCTACAGGTGGCGCGCGACACAGGAATGGCAAGGCTCTCCTTTGCTAATGAATTCCCGCGAATCCGACCGTAGGGCTACGCAAGGCTTCCTTCCTCCAGTAGGCTTTGTATCAGGGCACGGCTTGAGCCGTGCCGAAGGATTCGAGAATGGACTGGGCTTCAGCCCCTGCGCCCGCCGGAAGGCCCAGCGGCTAAAGCCTCTGGTTACCGATGCGTTGTGGCACGGCTGAAGCCGGTGCCCTGATAAAAAGCCAGCTGCCGAGTTTCCACTTCCACGCCGCACGCCGCCGCTACAGCGCCTTGAGGTAGGCGATCAGGTCGTTCTTTTCGCCTTCGGTCAGCATGTCTTTGTAGCCGGGCATGCCATTGCCCCCGTCGTCGATGCGGGCGCGAATGTTGGCTTCCGTCACTTTCTTGCCGCTTTTCAGCTTGTCCCGCTTGAAGAGGCCCTTGAGCCCCGGCCCCATCTTGGTTTCGGTCGAGTCCGCGTTGTGGCACACGGCGCAGGCTTGAAACACTGTCTTGCCCTTGGCCGGATCGCCGCTCGCCGCTCCGCTCAGCGCCGCGGCCAGGCACAGGCAGACACTCGCAATTCCCAATGGTTTCATCCTGGACATTTTACCAGCTTGGCGGATCGCCGATCTGAAGACAGTAGTCGGGAGACGGAATCAGGCCAGGGCTTTCATCGGGCGTTGGCCGTTGGCGATGCTGACCACTGGCCTTTCGAACACGGTCATGTCCTGGATCAGACGCTCCAGGTCGGCGTCGTCTTCCACCGTGATTTCGTGTTCGATCCAGTCGGAGAGCGGGATGTTGCGGAAGTACATCCGCTCCTGCAGCACCAGGCTTTTGCGAGGATGGGCCAGCCGGCGGTTCTCGCGGGTATAGTGGCGCTGTTCCACCTTCATCTCGCCCAGAAATGCGTCCAGCGCCTCGCGGTGCGCGCGTTCCTGCGCTGCGCGCATGGCGGTTTGCAACTGGCCTTCCATGGCTTCCCGTTCGGCTTGGATGGCGCCTTTGTCGGCTGCGATGCGCTCGCGCGCTTCAGCCAGTTTGACTTCCATCCGCGATTGCATGACGAACCAGGCCAATATACCGGTTGCGACAGCCGCGAATACAGGCAGTCCTATCCATAGTGCTGCTTCCATAGGGCAATGCTAACCGCAGCCAGCCAGGGAATGCTAGCTGCCGAAAGTAAACACACGCCGGTAAACCTATGGGAATGGGGCAGATGACGCGCCTGCCGACAACCGCTCCCTGCGGTCGCGGCTCTGAACGCAACGGAGCCGCGACCATAGGGAGCGGTCGGATGGTTACGACACCACTACCTACTCCTGGGTTCCGTCGATTTTCTGGCCTGCCAGGGTGTATCGGACCTCGGCGAGTTGCAGCCGCACCAGCGGGCCGAAAATAGCGGCCAGGCGCGCCCGCAGGCCGGCCAGGAAGCCCAGGTATTTGCTCGCGAAAACCGCCTGGCCGAGCAGGAAATCGGCGCGCACCAGCGCTTCGGTTCGCCGATCGCCCGAGTGGCGCACACGAATCCCCGGGATCAGCAAGATCTTCTTCCCGGCACGGAGAAACTGCGCCGCCAGGTCGGCGTCTCCGCCGAACTGACCATAGCGCTCATCGATCTGCCGCACGGCCTTAATCAGAAACACCCGCGCCATCAGCGCCGCACCGCCCGCGTACTCGACGGCGACTGGCTCCGGGGAAGGGTCGGCCGCGCGCCAAACGCCATCCGGCGGCAGCGAGCCAAGCTGCGGCGCGGGGTTGCCATCGTCGTCCACCAGCAGCGGGCAAACCGCCGCCGCCGCGGCGTCCGCATCCAGCGCATCGGCCAGGCGCATCGCTACGCCCGCGTCCACTTCCGTGTCCTCGTGAAGAAACAGCACGTATTCGGCGTCCGCCGCCCGCCATCCCAGGTTCATGGCCTTGGTCAGGCCGAAATTCTTGGGCAGGCGGATGTGCTGGATGTCGGGGAACTCCTCGACCACCTGCGCGCTCCCATCACGCGAGCCGTTTTCCACCACGATCAGTTGCAGCCGCTCGTGGCCTTCCAACCGCTCGAGCGACTCCAGGCACTTCCGCAGCCGGTCCGCGCGGTTGTGCGAAACCACCACCACCGAGACGCGGGGCGGTTGTTTCACCTGTTCAGTATTCCCTGTCGGCGTCAAGCCAATAGGATAGCGCCTATCTGTTAACGTGTAAGGTTATGACAGCAGCCAACATCCTGGCGGCCCTGGTAGAAGGGGCGATCATTCCGGTGGTGCGCGCGTCCTCCGCGGAGGCCGCGCTCCAGGCGGTGGAAGCCATCGCCAATGGAGGCATTCGCGCCGCCGAGATCACCATGACCGTACCCGGCGCCGTGCGCGTGCTCGAGAAGCTGGCCGATCGCTTCGGCGGCAACCTGTTGCTCGGCGCAGGCACCGTGCTCGACCCGGAAACCGCGCGCGCCTGCCTTCTGGCCGGTGCGGAGTTCATCGTCTCCCCCAGCCTCAGGCCGGCCACCATTGAAATTGCCAAGCGCTATTCCAAGCCGGTGTTTCCCGGCGCACTGACTCCCACCGAGGTGCTGGCCGCCTGGGAAGCCGGCGCCGATGCGGTGAAGATTTTCCCCTGCGGCAACGTGGGCGGGGCCAAATACATCAAGGCGCTCAAGGGACCGTTCCCGCAGATTGAGACCATCCCCACCGGCGGCGTCAACCTGGAGACCATCGGCGAATTCCTCAAAGCCGGCGCTTGCGCGGTCGGCGTGGGAGGCGAACTGGTGGACTTGAAGCTGATCCAAGAAGGCCGCTTCGACGCGATCACGGAGCGCGCCCGCCAGTTCCTGGCCGCCGTCGCCAAAGCGCGGGCGGAAATGGGAACCGGGCGAGGGTAGCCGTCCGCGAACATCCCTTGCGCGCGCCAACCAGTAGGGGCACGGTACTCGTCATTCAGCTCTCAAATAGCCTCCGAACGGAGCCGCGACCATAGGGAGCGGTCCTTTCGATACAACCGAATCTGCCGCTCGACGGCCTGCTTGATAACTCGCTGTAACTCGCTGACCGCTCCCTTCGGTCGCGGCTCCGACGCGTTGCTCGCGTAAGTCCCTCGTCGATTCCATATACGCGGTCATGGTGGCGCGGCGCACGGCGCCCCGTCTCTGAGAGAAACGCGGGTCAGCTTGACTGTTTTGGCGCAGCCCCGGCGTACGGCTTGTAGCCGCCGCGGCGCATTACTTCGATAGCGGCGGCTTCGGCGTCCGGCAGCACATAGAAAAACGCCCCGGCGCGGGTGGTGGCGAAGACGATGCCGCCGCGGTACTCGTCGGCTTCCACGCCGTAATCCACGCCGGCTTCGGTGAGCAGTGTTTCCAGCTTCAGCGCGTCCTTGAGCCGTTTGGCGATATAGATCAACACCGGATCTTTGCCGTCGAAAAATGGAGCTTCCTGTTTCATCGGGCGATTGCTACCAGTGTAGACGGGATGCGGCCAACTTGCGGGTGCCAGATGCAGAAGTGGATCTCTTTCCGGCGGCACGGCGGCGGTAGAATCCTTTGCAGGTGCGTCCCCGAGTATCCTGGTAGGAAGTGAAGACCTTCTTCCATCTCGACATGGATGCCTTCTTCGTGTCTGTGGAAGAGCTGTTCGATCCGGCGCTGAAGGGCAAGCCGGTGGTGGTTGGCGGACGGCCTAATGAGCGCGGGGTAGTTTCGGCGGCTTCCTACGCGGCGCGGAAGTTCGGCGTTCATTCGGCGATGCCACTGCGCACGGCGTACAAAATGTGTCCGCAAGCCATTTTCGTCGACGGGCACATGGAGCGGTATCAGGAATATTCGCACAAAGTCCATGACGTGCTGTGCGGGTTCACGCCGCTGGTGGAGATGGCCTCGATCGACGAAGCCTATCTCGACATCACCGGCACCCAGCGGCTCTACGGGCCGCCGCTGCGGGCGGCGCACCTGCTGCACGAACGCATCAGCGTGGCCACCAAGCTGAACTGTTCGATCGGCATCGCGGCGTCGCGCCTGGTGGCGAAGATTTGTTCCGACCAGGCCAAGCCGAATGGCGTGCTGTGGGTGATACCGGGCCGCGAGGCCGCGTTTCTGGCGCCGCTCGATGTGCGGCGCATCCCCGGCGTCGGCAAGGTGAGCGAGCGGAATCTGAACTCGCTGGGGATTCGCAAGGTGGGCGACCTGGCGAGGCACGATGAAGCCTTCCTCGAACAACACTTCGGAAAGCTGGGGCTGGCTCTGGCCGGCAAAGCGCAGGGACTGGACGCGGGCGGCTGGTTCGATACCGAGATCGGCGAGGAAGAGGGTCCCAAATCGATCAGTCACGAGCACACATTTTCCGAAGATACGGCGGACCTGGCGCAGATCGAAGCTACGCTGGCCAAGTTGAGCGAGATGGTTGGCCGCCGCCTGCGCGAGCATGGCTTGAGCGCGCGCACCATCCAGCTTAAGCTGCGCTATACGGACTTTTCGACCATTACCCGAGCCCACTCGATCGCGCGCCCGACCGCGCTCGATACCGAATTGTTCGAGGAGATCCGCGCGCTGTTCCATCGCAATTGGAAGAAGGGAGCCAAGGTGCGGCTGTTGGGCGTGCACGCTTCCGGGTGGAGCGAAGAGCAGGCGCAACTGGATCTGCTCGAAGATCACACGCACGATCGCTGGCAGCGCGCGCTGGCCGCCGCCGACCATATGCGGGACCGCTTCGGCGAATCGGCCGTCTCGCTGGCCGCCAGCCTGCGCGGCACGTTCCGCGAGCGCGCCCACGAAAACCCGGTTGGGCTGCCGGGAAAGAAGAAGTAGTGGGGCAGGCGCTTCCGCCTGCCAACAGTGCCAGCCCTCACGAAGAGTTGGCAGGCGGAACCGCCTGCCCCACCCGCCTCACGCACCCTTGCGGTTGATCGTTCCGCGGCAGTTCTGGCTCTGGCAGTGACAAGGGACGCGCTCGATCCGGTCCGAGAAGCGGTAGTCGACAGTGAGTTCCTCGCCGCGGCGGATGAGACGCTTGCTGAAGTAGAGAATGTGCCCTTTGAAGACCGAGGCGCGCAGGTTCGGGTCGCAACTGTGGTTGATGATCTCGGCGCCGGAGCCGCCCACCGCGCCATCGAGGGTCCAGTAATCGTCGATGCTGAACAGGTAGGTCACCGATCCCCGGTCGCGGCGCTTGGCTTCGCGGCGGTTGAGGCGCTCGCCGGTGTATTCGATCACCTTGCGGTGCGCGGGGATGGGCTCGAGCGCGTACACGCCGCGATGGTGGATCTTCGACTGGCGGATTCTCAGCCGGAAACAGGCGTGGCGCGGGTCGATGGACGGGGATTCGATGATGCGCTTTCGCATGGCCGATCCTTCGCAGTATAGCCGACCGCCCGTCCGCCCGCCATTTTTCGCTTGACAAGCGGGTGATTTAGTACTAATAAATTAGTATGCGACCGCCAAGCACCACTCTCACCGGCCAGGAACTGGAGATCATGAAGATCGTCTGGGAGCGCAGTCACGTGACCGTGCGGGACGTCTACGAGGCGCTGCTCGAGCGCCGCAAGGTGGCCTACACGACGGTCATGACCATGATGAAGATCCTGGAGCAGAAGAAATATCTGAAGAAGACGCAAGTCGACCGCGCGCACGTGTACCGGCCGGCCCAGCCGAAAGGCAAGGTGATCGGCGCCATGGTGCGGGAGTTCGTCAACCGGGTTTTCAACGGGTCGGCCGAGCCGTTGCTGGTGCACCTGGTGGAAGAGGGCGACCTGTCGCGCGAGGATCTGGAGGAAATCGCGCGGCTGCGGAAACCGGGGAGGGCGTCATGAACACTACGCTGGTCTGGAGCAACATTCTGGCCTACAGCCTGCAAGTGGGGCTGCTGGTTGCGGTGGGCGCTTTCGTGCCGGCGCTGGCGCGCATGCGGGCGGCCGGCGCGCGGCTGCTCTACTGGCAACTGCTGCTGGCGGCGTGCCTGCTGTTGCCCTGGGTACGGCCCTGGCACCGGGAGGCGATCGCCGCCGACGTCTCGGTGACGACGGTGGCGACCAGCATCGCGGTCTCCGAGCCGGCTCCGGCGCGCATTCACATTTCGCCGGGCGAGCTGCTGCTCTATCTGCTGGCAGCCGGTGTGGTGGCGCGCCTGGCGTGGCTGGGCGTTGGGTTCTGGCGGCTGCGGCGCTACCGCCGCCGCGCCGTGCCGCTCGAAAACGCGGGCGTGTGGGCCGAAGTGCTGCTTTCGACCGAGATTTCGAGCCCGGTGACATTCGGCTGGCGCCGGCCGGTGATTCTGTTGCCGGAGCGATTTCCGCAACTGAGCGGCGCCATGCAGCAGGCCATCCTATGCCACGAAGACTTGCACGTGGAGCGGCACGACTGGCTGTTCACGGTGGCCGAGGAACTGGTGCGCGCCGCGCTGTGGTTTCATCCCGCCATCTGGTGGCTGCTGGCGGAAATTCAACTGGCGCGCGAACAGGCGGTGGATTCGCGGGTGGTCCGCATCACGCAGTCGCGCGATCCTTACGTGGATGCGCTGCTCGAAATGGCCGGCGCGCGGCCGGAATTGGATCTGGCGCCGGCGCCGCTGTTCCTGCGCAAGAGGCATCTGAAACAAAGGGTGGTCGAGATCATTCGGGAGGCGACCATGTCGAAGACGCGATGGATCACGGCACTGGCCGCGAGCATGGTTTTCCTGGCCGGCGCCTGCTGGCTGGTAACCGGCGCGTTTCCGCTGTCGGCGGCGCCACAAATGGCAGAGCCTGCGACGGGCACTGGCGGCGCCGTTTCTAACGGCCCCTCCGGCAGCGTGAGTGCCGATCAGCTTCTGGTTCGCGACGGCGGGACGTACACTTCTTCGACCAGCGTGCTCAAGAGCATCAGTGTGAGCGGGATCTCCGACCAGGCGAAGGCCGATCTGTTGGCGCGTTTGCCGGTGCATGAAGGCGATACGCTGCCCGCGAAGATTTCCGACGTGATGGACAAAGTCGGCGAGGCTGTCGCCAAGTTCGATCCGCATCTGCACGCTGGAATCAACATACACAACGGCATCGCCATGATACGGATTTCACCGGATGAGCCGGCGGCGTCCGGAAACGGCACGGGTCATGTGCCCGAAGAGACTCTACGCGCGTTTGAACGGATCGGTCGGGAGCGGCTCGGCTTTCGCTTGAAGGGTAAGGTGATCAAAGGCATTGTGATAAGCGGCCTCTCCAATCAAGCGAAGGCCGATCTGCTGGCGCGCCTGCCGGCCCACGTTGGCGACACCTTGACGGAAGATGTCATGATTAACGTCGACATGGCGCTCGGGAAGTACGACCGGCGCCTGGGCGTGTCGGTCTTTCCGGACAAGGACCAAGTTGTGATGCAGATCGCACCGCAGAACTCGCCGGAGTTCGGAGTTTCTCCGGTCGGCGGCAACGCCAGCATGCAACCGGCCCCACCCGTCAAGCTGGAGGCCGGCAAGGATGGCGCCGAGCAACTTCACGTGGATGGCAATCTGCAGGCTCTCCAGTTGATCTCTCGCTCCGAAGTAGTTTATCCGCCGATGGCGAAGCAGGCGAACATTCAGGGGACCGTCGAGTTGTCGGCTCTGATTGGCAAGGATGGCAAGGTGCAAGATCTGAATGTCGTGCGCGGCCATCCACTGCTGGTGTGGGCAGCGATGGATGCGGTCAAGAAATGGGTTTACAAACCCACCACGATCAACGGCGAACCGATCGAAGTGAGGACGGAGATCAGCGTCAACTTCTCGCTGTGGCCATCCGATAAAGCCGAACCGCCCAGGCAGATTGCCGTAGGCAGCGTTCTGCAAGGCCTCCAGTTGATCACTCGCGTCCTGCCTGAGTATCCGGCAGCCGCGAAACAAATGGGCGCGCAAGGGATCGTCGAGTTCTCCGCTCTCATTGGCAAGGACGGCAGGGTACTGGATCTGACGGCCGTCAGCGGCCATCCGCTGCTGGTCCAGGCGGCTAAGGACGCGGTCATGCAGTGGGTCTACAAGCCGACGCTGCTCAACGGCGAACCGGTGGAAGTGAAAACCACCATCGACGTCAACTTCACGCTGCAGTAGCGAGCCAGGCAGGCCGGCAAATGCATCTGGCTCACGCCGAATGGCAGGCACAAATGCTCTGCCGGCCGCAGGTCCACATAAAGAGTGGGTCTCTTTCCAGCGTCAGGCGCACCTTTAAGCTCCGCAGGAGCGAAAGAGAATAGCCCGGGGTGCGAGCCGTCGGGATAGGCCGGCAGCGAGGTGAGGACAAGCCGCGAAACGGGGCTGAAGAGTCTCTCGCCAACAGTCTTCCGCCCCGTTCCGGGGCTGGCAGGCAGCAGCCAGATACCGCACGGCTTGCGCCGTGGGCTAGTGTCTTGCGCTTTTCGGGCTGGCGCCGGGCGGCCCTTTTCGCCGCTACTCTTGTTTATAATTAGAGAAAGCGCTGCAAACCTATCGGGAAGCGGATGAATGTTAAATCTATGATTTCTTGGGGCAGGATGAGTCTATTTACCGACATCCAGGATTGGACGGACTCATGAGCACCGACTTCTTTCTGACTCATCTGCGGGCGCTCGAAGCCGAGAGTATTCACATCCTGCGCGAGGTGGCCGCCGAGTTTCAGAAGCCGGTAATGCTGTATTCCATTGGCAAGGACTCTTCGGTGATGGTGCGTCTGGCGCAAAAGGCATTTTATCCCGGCAAGATTCCGTTTCCGCTGCTGCACATCGACACCACTTACAAATTCGGCGAGATGATAGAGTTTCGCGATCGCTTCTGCGCCTCCATCGGCGCGCAGTTGATCGTGCACACCAATCGGCAGGCTATCGACGATGGCGCCAGCCCCTTCAAGCTGGGGACGCAGAAGTGCTGCGGGCAATTGAAGACGCGCGCCCTGCTGGATGCGCTGGCCGCCGGCGGTTATGACGCGGCTTTTGGCGGCGCGCGCCGCGACGAGGAAAAATCCCGCGCCAAGGAACGCGTGTATTCCTTCCGCGACACTTTCGGCCAGTGGGATCCCAAGAACCAGCGCCCCGAGCTGTGGAACCTGTTCAACAGCCACGTCGACAAAGGCGAGAGCATCCGTGTGTTTCCGCTTTCCAACTGGACCGAGCTGGATGTGTGGGAGTATATCGACCTCGAGAAGATTCCCATCGTGCCCCTGTATTTCGCCAAGAAACGGCCCATGGCGGTGCGCGGCGAAACCTTGATTCCGGTGGAGCACGACATGCCGCTGCTGCCCGGCGAACACCCGCAGATGGTGATGTGCCGCATGCGCTCGCTCGGCTGCACCTATTGCACCGGCGCCATTCGCTCGAACGCCGATACGGTGCCCAAGATCATTCAGGAGATGATGCTGTTCCGGCGGTCGGAGCGGGAGAACCGCGTGATCGACCACGACCAGGAAGGCTCGATGGAAATCAAGAAGCGGGAAGGTTACTTTTAATGGGGGTGGGGCCGCTGGCGGGACAGCCGGACGCAGCGGGCGCGCTGCGCACGCCGGTTTCCTCTGCAGCGAAAACGGATGCTTCCGCGGCGGCTAGCGGGAAGCCGCGGAAAGCCGCGCGCGCGGAGGAGTTCGAGACCTTTCTGCGCCGCGACGAGGAAAAAGAGCTGCTGCGCTTTTCCACCGCCGGCAGCGTGGACGACGGCAAGAGCACGCTGATCGGCAGGCTGCTCTACGATTCCAAGGGCGTTTACGAAGATCAACTGGCTTCGGTGCGGAGGCCGCGCTCCAGTCAGGCCGCCGGCACGGTGGATTTCGCGCTGCTCACCGACGGGCTGCGCGCCGAACGCGAGCAGGGCATCACCATCGACGTGGCCTACCGCTATTTCGCCACGCCCAAGCGCAAGTTCATCATCGCCGATACGCCGGGCCATGAGCAGTATACGCGCAACATGGCCACCGGCGCCTCCACCGCCAACCTGGCCATCGTGCTGGTGGATGCGCGGCACGGGGTGCTGGCGCAAACCCGCCGCCACGCATTCATCGCGTCGTTGCTAGGGACGCCGCACATCGTGGTAGCGGTCAACAAGATGGACCTGGTCGACTGGCGGCAGCGAGTGTTCGAGGCGATCGAGGAGGAATTCACGCGCTTCGCCGCGCAGTTACCCGCCTGCGATCTGCACTTCATCCCCATCAGCGCCCTGCTGGGCGACAACGTGGTGCAGAAAAGCCGCCACATGCCGTGGTTCCAGGGCGAGAGCCTGCTCCATCACCTCGAGAACGTCCACATCGCCAGCGACCGCAACCTGATGGAAATGCGCTTTCCGGTGCAGTGCGTCATCCGTCCGGATCAGAATTTTCGTGGCTACGCGGGCCAGGTAGCGTCGGGAATTCTGACGCCCGGCGATCCCGTGATGGTGTTGCCGTCCGGGCGCACCTCGCGCATCAAATCGATCAGCACTTTCGACGGGGATTTGCCCAAAGCGTTCGCGCCGCTTTCGGTGACGGTGTGCCTGGAGGATGAGCTGGATATCAGCCGCGGCGACATGCTGGTGCATCCCTCGCACGCGCCGCAGGTCACGCGCAAGCTGGATGCGCGACTGGTGTGGATGAGCCAGGCGCCGCTCGATCCTCGCCGCGAATACCTGGTCAAACACACCACCCAGGAAGTCGCCGCGCGCGTGCGCACCCTGCGCTACCGCGTGGACGTCAATACGCTGGAAAAACAGCCGGCTACCGAACTTTGCCTCAACGATATCGGCGCGGCCGTGATCGAGACGCGCAAGCCGTTGTTTGTCGATCCCTACCGCCGTAACCGGGCCACCGGCGCATTCATCGTCATCGACCCGCTCTCGAACGAGACCGTCGCGGCGGGCATGATCACCGGCCGTCCGGCTCACGAAAGCAATCAACCGGCAATGCTGGCGGCCGGCCGCGTCACCCCGGCCGAACGCCACGCGCGCACCGGCCACACGGCTGCCGCCGTGTGGGTGACGCAAGGCGCCGAGGCGGCCGGCCGCCTGGAACGAGCCCTGTTCGATTCGGGCGCCATGGTGCTGGTGCTCGAAGCCGCCCGCGAAGGCGACCTGCTGCCACGCCTGGTGGAAACTGCCTTGGATGCCGGCCTGATCGTGCTCTGCGCCGCCGCCGCCGATAGCCCCGTGCCCGCGCAACTTCGCGAGATCGCCGGCCCGGATCGCTTCCTCGAGTTCCCAGGCGGCGCCGGAGAATCCGCCGGCCTGCTGATTGAGATGCAAGAGCGCGGAATACTTCGGCGGGAGGGACCCGGGTAACGCCGGCGGTCTTTTGCCGCCGGTGTTTTTCTCGATCGTGAGGAATAACCCAAGACAAAGACACCGGCGGCAAGACCGCCGGCGCTACCGAAATGCTGTGTGTTACACTTTGAGCAGATGAGTAATACAATCACCGTCCGGCTGCCGGAAGATCTTGCGAAGTGGCTGGAGCTTGCCGCGCGCCAAGCGGGTTTGCCCAAGGGCCGCATCGTTCGAGACGAACTCGAGAAAGCCCGGGGCTCGGCGAGTCGTCCGTTTCTCCGCCTGGCCGGTGCAATCGACGGCCCAGTTGGCCTCTCGATGCGCAAGGGCTTCTCCCGTAAATGAAGGCCATCGCGGACAGTGGTTTTCTGGTCGCGTTCGGGAACCGCAGAGATTACCATCACGAGTGGGCGGTCGCGATTGCCGAGCGCGTAACCGAACCCCTATTGACCTGCGAAGCGGTGCTGGCGGAGACTGCGTTTCACCTCGGTAGCAGCGCGCTGGTTCTGGCGTTCTTGCACGACGGCCTGGTGCGGTCCGCATTCGTGTTGAGCGAGCACATTTCGCGGCTGTCGGAGTTGGCGGCGCGCTATGCGGATCGCAAGCCGGATCTGGCGGACCTTTGCCTGATTGGTCTGAGCGAATTGCACCCGCGGTACCCGGTGATTACGACGGACCTGAGCGACTTCCGGGTTTACCGCCGCGGCCGCCGGGAGCGGATCCCCTTGATCCATCCTCCCGAGCGGTAACGCGCCAGGGGACAGACGCATTTTCTTTTGACGCATCTCCTTTTGATCGCAAATGCCTCTACCTGCTCCTGAAAATGCGTCTGTTTCGTCTGTTTATGGATGTCCCCTTTTCAAAGGCACCCAAAGGCACCGGCGGCAAGACCGCCGGCGTTACCGGGCCCTTACTGCTCCGCCAGCGTGCTGCGCTTGCGGCCGAAGGGGATGTAGATTGCCAAACCAATGGCCAGCCAGACGAAGAAACGCAGCCAGGTTTTGAGCGGCAGGCCCATCATCAACACCAGGCAGCAGACGATCGAAATGATGGGGAACAACGGTACGAAGGGCACGCGGAACGAGCGAGGCCTGTCCGGCTGCTTCTTGCGCAGGACGATCACGCCCAGCGATACCAGCACGAACGCGAACAGCGTACCGATGTTCGATAACTCGGCGAAGGTGTCGATATCCCAGATGCCGGCTGGAATGCCGACGAAAAAGCCGGCGATCCAGGTGCTGATGTGGGGCGTTTGGAACGTCTTGTGGATTCTCGAAAACAGGCTCGGCAGCAGGCGGTCGCGCGACATCGCGAACCAGATGCGGGCCTGCCCGTACTGATACACCAGAAGCGAAGAGAGCATGCCCATCAGAGCGCCGGCGGTGACGATCAGCCGCAGCCGGTCATAGCCGAGCGCCTTCAGCGCGTCCGCCACCGGCGAATCGGTATTGAGCGTCTGGTAATTGGCGATGCCGGTCAGCACCAGCGAAACAGACCCATACAGAATGGTGCAGATGATCAGCGTGGCGATGATGCCGATGGGGAGATCGCGCTGCGGGCGCCGGCATTCCTCGGCCGCGGTGGAGACCGAATCGAAACCGATGTAGGTGAAGAAGACGATGGACGCGCCGGTGAGAATGCCGGAAAAACCGTGCGGCGCGAACGGGTGCCAGTTGCCGGGCTTGATGGCGCCGGCCGCGCCCACGCAGAAGATCAGAATGGCGGCTATTTTAATCGCCACCATGACGGTGTTGGTCCCGGCGCTTTCGCGCACGCCGCGCACCAGCACCACGGTCACCAGCATGGTGATCAGCAAGGCGGGAACGTTGAACCAGCCGGCCGGTCCGCCGGCCGCGGGAAACGGCGGAAAGGCCCACTGCTGCGGCAACTGAAAGCCGAATAGATTCTGAAACAAGTCCTGCAGGTACGCGGAAAACCCCACCGCCACCGACATGTTCGAGACGGCGTACTCGAGGATCAGGTCCCAGCCGATAATCCACGCCACGATTTCGCCCAGGATGGCGTAGGCGTAGGTGTAAGCGCTGCCGGCGATGGGTATCATCGACGCCAGCTCCGCGTAGCACAGGCCGGCGAACAGGCAGGCGACCGCCACCAGGAGAAACGACAGCGTGATGGCCGGGCCGGCGCCGGGACGCCCCAACTGCGATCCGGCGTGCGAGCCGTGGAGGGCCAGGTCGATCACCGTCGCCTCGAGGATCGACTTGATGGGGATCACCTTGCCGGCAGCCGCGGTGCCGGTGAGGGTGAAGATGCCGGAGCCGATCACGGCCCCGATGCCGAGCGCGGTCAGGCTCCACGGGCCTAACGTGCGCCGCAAATGATGGCTCGGATCCTCCGACGCCGCGATCAACGCATCGATGCTCTTGGTTCGAAAAAGGCTCACTTGAGGATCTCCCGGCCTGGGCGGTAGAACGAACCGGTGTTCTCGGTCGAACCGCCTTGCCGGGCGGCGGACCTAGGCGGACTTGCGGCGCCTTTTCCGCGCCCGCGCTCGTCCGCCCGATGAGCAATCCCGCTAACGCTTGCGCTGGCCCTGCACCTGGCGGCGGATTTTCTTCTTGAGAGAGCCGCGCGCTACGCCAGACGCCCGCTTGGCCTTGGGAGCCGCTTTCTTGCGGGCCGCGCGCTTGATCTTCTTCCGTTCCAGCTTGTCGGTAACCTTCGTGGTATTCATCCGTTCCTTTTCAATCCCGCGTATTTTTCCACCAGTTTTTTTAAACCGTAGCGAGGGAAATTAACTGTGATCTTAGCATTATCGCCGTCGCCTTCGCGGCGCACCACGGTACCGGTGCCGTACTTGGGATGCTCGACCACCATCCCCGCGCGAGCCCCGCGGCGAACCGGCGGAGGAGCGGCGGCAACCGGCCTCAATGGCACCGGCGGCCGCGGCGGCGGGGGCGGAACTGCCGTTGTTGCCGGCGGTCTGGGCGTGCCGAAAGGGATACCGCGCTGCTCGAAGAACTGCGAGATATTGGACACGGAGTTGAACGTCTTGCCGGTAAACGTGCTGCGCCGCGGCGCCTGTCGCATGTCGAAGCGCTCGCTGGCGAGGTCCATCTCGGCAGGCTCGTCCTGCGGTCCCAGATTCACCAGCAGTTCCTCGGGAATCTCGCTCAAGAACCAGGAAGGAGTGGAGCGCTCCTGCTCGCCGCCTCCGTAGCGCCGCCGGTACTTGGCCCAGGTCAGGACCAGCCGCCGCCGCGCCCGCGTCATTCCCACGTAGCAGAGCCGCCGCTCCTCTTCGAGTGCCGGTTCGGAATTCATCGACCGGCTGTGCGGAAACAGGCCCTGCTCCATGCCGGTCAGAAACACTACCGGGAATTCCAGGCCCTTGGCGTTGTGCAGCGTCATCAGCGTGACGGGTGCATGCTCGTCGTAAGTATCGGCTTCCGCCACCAGGGCGGCGTGATCCAGAAAATCGGACAGCGATTCGCCGCGCGACTCGGCTTCGGCGGCGGCCGTGGTGAGTTCGTCCAGGTTCTCCAGGCGCGCTTCGGAATCCGGTGTCCGCTCCTGCTCCAGCATCTTTCGGTAGCCGGTGCGCTCCAGCACGAAGCGGATCACCTCCGGCAACGGCGACGCGCTGGCCACCAGCGAAATATCCTGCATCAGGTTGCGGAACAGCACCAGCGAGGATTGGGAACGGGTGGAAAGTCCGCGGTCGTCCACGACGTGCTGGATGGCGTCCCACAGGCTCAGCCCCTGTTCGCGCGCGTGGCGCTCAATCTGTTCCACCGTGGTCCGGCCAATCCCCCGCGCGGGAGTGTTGACGATGCGCAGCAGGCTGGTGGAATCGGTCGTGGAACTCGCCAGCCGCAGGTACGCCACCATGTCGCGGATTTCCGCGCGCTGGTAAAAGCTGAAACCGCCGACCACTTTGTAAGCGCGGCCGTAACGCCGCAGGGCTTCCTCAAGCTGCCGGGACTGGAAATTGGTGCGGTAAAGGACGGCGACGTGTTCGTCCGGGTTGGCCACCAGATGCTTTTCGATCGTGTCGGCCACGAACAAGGCCTCGTTCTCCGCGTCGAAACCAGCGTACAAGCCCAACAGATCGCCGGCCCCCGCATCCGTCCACAGCTTCTTGCCTTTGCGCTCCTTGTTGTTTTCCACCACCTTGGAAGCCGCCGCCAGGATGTTCTTGGTCGAGCGGTAATTCTGCTCCAGCCGGATCACCCGCGCGTTGGGATAGTCGCGCTCGAAATCGAGAATGTTGCGGATATCGGCTCCGCGCCAGCTATAGATGGACTGGTCTTCGTCGCCCACCACGCACACGTTGCGCCGCTCTTCGGTCAGCAAACGCATCAGCTCGTACTGGCTCCGATTGGTGTCCTGGTACTCGTCGACCAGCATGTAGCTCAGGCGCCGGTTCCAGGCCTGGCGTGTCGAGTCGTCGTGCTTCAGCAGACGCACCGCCTCCAGCAGCAGGTCGTCGAAATCGAGCGCGTTGGAATTGCGCAGCGTCTTTTCGTAGTCCTCGAACACCGCCGCCAACGCCTCGGTCTGTTTGTTCACCGCCTGCTTGTACAGGTCGGCCGCGCTTTGACTCGTGTTCTTGGCATGGCTGATCGCCGCGAGCGCGGAGCGGTACTGCATGAATTCCTTCTCCACCAGCCCCAGCGAACGGTACGCCGATTTGACGATCGCCAACTGATCGTCATCGTCATAGATGCTGAAGCGCCGCGTAAAGCCGGGCCGGATGCGCGCCAGCGGTTCGCCGTCGCTGCGCAGCAGCCGCACGCAGAAGGAATGAAACGTGGATACGCGCGGCTCGCTATCCAGCCGGGTATCGGCCAGCAGCGCCACAACCCGCTCGCGCATCTCGCCGGCCGCTTTGTTAGTGAAAGTGACGGCCAGGATAGCGGACGGCGGCACGTGCCGGGAGACGATAATATGCGCGATGCGGTGCGTGATAACCCGCGTCTTGCCGCTTCCCGCCCCCGCGAGGATCAACAGCGGCCCTTCCGTGCAACTCACCGCCTCACGCTGCTGCGCGTTGAGCCCTTTG